>Ga0126342_10022547_pt1 | contig 10381 bp, 10 predicted proteins | sample Cyp1metagenome_FD_92528 | JGI IMG/M metagenome (GOLD analysis project Ga0126342, IMG submission 92528) | Coral microbial communities from Lord Howe Island, Old Settlement Bay, Australia - Cyphastrea 1 metagenome | ecosystem: Host-associated > Invertebrates > Cnidaria > Coral ...
ATATATTATGTGTATATATATATATGTATATATATATTATGTGTATATATTTATATATGTATATATATATATTATGTATATATATATATTATTATTATTATTATTATTATGTATTATGTATATATATATTATGTATATATAAATTATGTGTATATATATATATATATATATTATGTATATATATATATATTATGTATATATATATATATTATGTGTATATATATATTATGTATATATATATTATGTATATATATATATATATATATTATATATATATATATTATGTATATATATATATATATATATTATGTATATATATATTATGTATATATATATATCGAACTAGTTGATGGGGTTATAAATCAACAGACATGCCATTGGGGGGCACCACATGGTAATCATTCACTTACTGTCCAACATTGACCAGCATACCCTGACCTCATGGAAATTTGGGGGAATGCATACCCTCTGGCAATCAAACATGGCAATGGGAACATCTACCATTTGGAAATTTAGAGTTGATTTTCCCATTAAATCAGTATTAAATCACCATTAAACCACCATAAACCATCATTAAATCACCATTTTCCTATGGTTTTCCTATGATTTTCCATTAAAACCCATTAATTAAATCACCATGTTTTCCAATGATGTTCCCATATTAGTTCTTGGGGATGTCCCAGCTAGCCTCTGTCTATATAGCTGATTCCCATTTTGTCTACACAAATCTGGCCCGCAACACAGTTATAGATTTTAAATTATATATATATATATATATTATTATATATATATTATTATATATATATATATTATTAATATTATTATATATATATTATTATATATATATATTATTATTATTATTATTATTATATTATATATAACCTTAATTATACTATATATATATAACCTTAATTATAAGTTATAGTATAATGATATATAACCTCAGATATAACCTTGGTTATAACCTTGGTTATAGGATGTTATAGGCTTTAGGAGTTGTCTTTTCATTTACAACTGTGAATGGCCCAGGCGTCCGGCATTTCCGCGACCCCCAGGCGGAACAAGTCCCGGGAGTCCTTTTTGGGTCCTGGATAAAATGGTGACCCTCTGGTTAAATCATAGGAAAACCATAGGAAAACCATAGGAAAACCATAGGAACATGGTGTTTTAATGGTTTAATGGGGTGTATCAGGATGTATGATGGTATACCCTCTGGTAATTTGTTACATAGCTATTGAAAATGGCCATAGAAATAGTGGATTTACCCAGCTAGAACATGGTGATGTTCCATAGTTTTTTGTATGTTTATCAGACGGTAATAATTCATGGTGGGTGAAAAATGGTTAAATACCCTCTGGTAAATTAACTTGTTGACCCTGAAAATAACCCATTCTTAGAGTGGTTTCACTCATCTTCCAACCCCGAAAAATGCCAGGGTTTATGTGAATTTACTGGAGGGTAAATGTTAATGGTGCTTCATAATGGGTGATGAAGGTTGATGATGGTTGATGAACTGGGTCGACCAATTGAATGGTTAGTTTATGTGTTTAATCTTTTGCGAATTCAATACCTTCACTAAGTGTTTGCCGGGTATCTAAGATTGGCAATGGACATGTTTTTTTTTAACCCAGAGAATGGGGAGGTAACAGCTGATCTTATGCTGATTTTATTGTGACGAATGGGAATCTAAGCATATCTAAGCAGCAATGGAGATATGAATGGGAATATGGAATACCCTTTGCCACATAGCTATGGAAGCCATGGCCCAGCAATAGTTCTTTATGATTTTCCTATGAATCATGGTGAACAACCGGGGAGGTAGAGCTCGAGGTACAGAGAGAGTAATCATAGATGGACCTGCTCATCACAACTCCCCCATGACAGCTAGGTTTCTAATTTCGATGAGATTTTGGAAGAAGAATAATTAGTGGTTAATGATGGTTAATTGTTGTTAATCATGGTTAATCATGGCTAATTAATGATTATTATTGGTCATGATTAACCAATTTCTAGGTTTTTCCTCTACTCGAAATCTGCTTTGTTTGGTCCAAAGATGACTCACTGCGTATCTATTTCGAACTTCTTGGAAATCCTCTGTAGCCATGATGACACCTGCCTGTCAGGCTGCCAGGGTTGTTGCAGCTTAAATACTGTTGTGTCTCCGGTGAGTAACAGGCCATATCCATGGGCAGAATCTTCGGGTTGAAATGTTAGTGCCATCTCACAGGAACACCCAAAGAATACCCAAACTGGCAGAGAAGATCTCATCCAAAATGTGTCTGACTGGAAAGGGTGAGCTATGCAAAGCTCCAAAATGCCGAACTGAGCGCTTGGCATGGCTTTGCGGTTGAAGCAACCATCAACAGCAGCAAATTCAAAACCACCTGACAAGAGAGACGAGTTTTGGGGTAACCCCGTTTTAGAATTTCTCCAAATCCCATTGATGTTAAATATATAATTATATATAGTAATCCCCAAAAAGATAGAAGAGCAATTTACCACTATTCTAGTGAGTTTTTACTTTTCTATCTATTTGTTTAGGGGTTACTATATGTATGTATTATACCCATAGGATCCATGGTGCTGGTATATATGCTAACATAAAGGGGGTATATTGATGATAAATGTATATACATGTTACCATATATACCATACATGGATCCTATGGGATATATATATATATATATTCAACAGTTGTATCTCACCCTGGTGTTGCAGGCATTCCTCGGCCTCCACCAACACCAGGTGGGAAGGGAATCCGGGAACGCCCGAAGGGGACTCCGACCATCCAAAATGAAGGAACAAATGTGGAGGTTTCCTAAGTCATGGGGGTACCCCGCAAACCATGAATTTGTTGACCAAAGTATAGTATTGAAACCCATGAAATGATGTGGACGAATGTGATTTAACATCCAATAGTTACTTTCTGCGAGTTAAAATTCCACCCTTACACACTATTCTGACATAGTTTCTGACATACCATCTGGATGTATTTGTTTATGGCATATATATATACACATATTCTGACATTCTATTTGAATTTCTTTCTGGCATATACTCTGACATTCTATCTGACATGTTTTCTGCCATTCTATTGGGCATCTATTTTGACATTCTTTCTGGCATTCCATTTGGAATCTATTCTGACATTCTTTCTGCCATCTATTCTGGCATATCTTCTGGCATCTATTCTGACATTCGCTCTGACATGGGCACCGGACCTCAACCGGGAGTGCCAGATCTCAGTGGGCAGTGCAACATGGAATCGATGACCTCGCAAAATTATAACCATCGGCAGGACCTACTTGGTGCTGGGTTTATTTGTTATAGGAATTACCCTCTGGTAAACTAACATAACTATGGAAAATCACCATTTTTAATGGGAAAATCCAATATTAATGGCCATTTTCAATAGTTATGTTAGTTTACCAGAGGGTACTACGGGATTTGTTCACCTCCATAAGTTCACATATGGGGCCCCTAAGCCAAAACAATATAAACAATCCCGTCCCCCATTTAAACATGAAACAACCTCCCCAGAAACCACATTCCATCCCCCTAAAATTAAACAACCCCCAGAAACCATGAGAAAAACACGTAAACAGTTAGAAATTTAGAGATATTTACAGACATTTTGGGACCAAAAGGGGATGATGAACAGTTCCCCTTTCACAGGCCATCAATTTGGCTTGGCTGCACCATCTGTGCCTGGACCTGCAAACTTTGGATTTAATGGGATACTGGTACAATGGGCGCGACTATTTATGAGGTTTGTCCTTTCTATATGTTTGGGGCTGCTGAAAATAGATGCTTGTTCTAAAGAACCAGATGGTTATTCAAGAAACACAAGGGGTAGTTATTGCTGACGATTCGTCAAACAAATCTTAGATCTTAATGTTCATGTTGGAAATGGTACAATCTTTTGACACTATCCCAAAAGCCTTTGGGGTAGAACGCACGGAGGTATTCACGCACAGAGACCGCTGATTTGAAGATTTTTGCAATTTAATGGTCTCGTTCAAATGTGCAATTGAGTTTGACATGGACGCATGTAGGTGTAGGTGGTTTCACCCCATTGTATCCTTTTGAAAGACCTAGACAGAACGGATCCTTCAGAATCGGAACCACGATTTTATTTTGGGTCTATAGTACTGACCACGGGCATCGGATCTGTTCGTTTGTGGGGGTTCCGTATCGGAGATATTTCAGGGGAGAAGGGGATTAAGACACAAAAAGCACCGGTGGTATGAGGCCTGTAATGATCCGAAATTATCCGAAATTGGGTATATAATGTTGAATCATCTTGAACCAGCTACTAAGAACCAAAGTAATTACCCACCAATCAGAATGTTTTCCAACATTGGGGACACCGAGCATTGGAGCTGATCCATGTCGAGCCGCTACAATCTCTTCCAAGAGTGGCTTTCCGGAGTATTCAACAAGCAGAATTCCGATGAACAGACAGGATATGTTTGCTTTGGCCCAGAAAACAGTCAAAATGACACAGGTTACATTTTTCATCATTTTTCACACTTTCGTCCACATTGAAGCATCAGATTTCACTTCCAGTGGCCGAGCTGCTAGTGGATTCAACCCATGTGGAGAGCCTGACTGATAGCCACCCACTGTTTCTTGGGTGGCTCAACTACCCCCTGTGACATGCGGAAAAGTGACAGTCTAGCGGTTGTTTTTTCTGCTCAGATTGTGGTTCATATAATATGTGCATATTTGCACCCATGGACTTCTATCAATAATGTCCTGCTTCTTCTGTTTCTTAGTCGCGCCCTGAAGACAATAACATTTGGAAGCAAGTGGATGTTGAAATTTGTTCTTCTCCTATACATGTTCCTGTCATCGCTTTCCATCAAAGTTGTTTTTTTGGTACATGGTTCCCAAGTGAGGTAAGAATCATGGCATATCTCAGATGTCATGGCGAGACGCGCCAGATCTTATCGAGGTGCTTCCGAGAATTCCTGGCATGCAGCCGGTGGTATGGTCCTCCTTGCTTCAAGCTGGTCTCCAGCTGTCGGGGATTCACAGTCGGGGTGGCAGGGCACTGGATAAAAGCCAATGTTTAGTTTGTTATACCATGCGAATCCATGCGATACCATGTTATTTAGTTGAGTTATACCATGTTATACCATGTTATACCGTGTTGTACCGTTACTCCAACTGGTTTAAAAAGGGATCATGACTAACCCGCAAAATCGGAAGCCCTGACCAGTATGGTTCCCAGACTCGATTCAAGGAACAATGATCTACAAATGCGAGTGTTCCAGTGTAATGTAAGTTTTCCCCAGGTTGAGCTTGATGGATGACACATGTTTTTTTTAAATAAAATCTACTGTATATCCCAATGTATCCAACTTATTTTGACAGCTTAGGATCTACTCTCCCCTGTTTGATTCCAAGGATCATCCGTGTATTGATGACGCAGTGGTGATTTGGGAAGAGATGCTCAGGAATTTGTGTAGATTCCCGTGAGTTCTGATTGTAGGAAATTGTGTGTCCCATCTGTAGAAAAAAAAATGCTGAAATGACCCACGCACCTGTATACCATAAGTGTATTCTTCGTTCGATTTTCCACCTGCCCTGGCTATCATTGACTTCGAATTGTTGATACATAGAAATAGAATCTCCATAATTTCAAAGACCTGAGTGTTAATCTCAGAATATGGGAATGGGCCGGGTCATACATATGTACATATGGGAGCCTCAGAATGAAGGCATTGACACCCAGCTATACCAGTTATTTTGGTGTTTTCACGCAGGTACCACCAGGCTTATCAAACAAACAGCCCTTTCTTGACGTCTACTGCTTCGAGGAGTTCAACATTAGCCAAACCGGTGTCATCAAACATGGCCATGGGAAATGCACTTACAAATTGGAATATCATGGGAAAACCCATGGTAACATATGTAAGAAAACCCATTTAAACATGTTATTTTTAGATTGCAAAAAAGATCGAACTAAATGATAACTTTCCAGCAAACCTTGATTGAATGCCTGAGGGTACATCTTCATGTGTCTTTAAGTCTTTCCTATTCTGCCTGTGATGATATGCTCCCCACTCACCTGTATTTTGGGGATGCATTGAATCAGCCCAGATTCCCAGTCGATGGAACATTTGCCAGAAATTGAGGACAAGTATGGGAACCACTTACTTACCATGTTTAGTATTGTTTAGATAGTTATCTGGTGAGTAATTGGATTAGAACACCTGTTCTGCCCGATTTTTGTTTGCCAAAAAACTGGTTCCTGCATTGTCAAGTCACTTGTTGGATCTTGGGAGATTCCAAGGCCTGCTGAATTGGCAGATGGAGCACCTGAAACCGTGTGGAACTTAGCGGGATCATAGCGACTGAGAAAGAAATGGTGGTTTGATCAAGATTTAATTCACATTAATTAACCATGTTTCAGCATGAAATGTGCGGATAACCAGTCATTCTCAACGATACGTGGGAATATCATGGGAATGGGAGGTCCCAAGAGTTCGGGGAATTCAACTGAGAAACCCAGAGAGACCCACATGTTGCATTGTCATACCCTCAAGTGGTGGGTCAGTATAGATCCATGGGTGAAGTGCAGACCATTTCATGGGTGGATTGATTGTTTAATATAGAATCATGGATATAATATGATATATTTATATTTGATGTATATAGATAGTATATAATTATTATAGAATCATACATCTATTTACAAATATGTTTACATGATCTTACATGTATACATATTAAACCAAAAAGCAACTTGCGCATAATATATACATATATATACTACATAATATATATATATATATACCCAATATATATATATAATATATACATACATACATTCTATACTATTTTTTTTGATATTTCCATATGTGAATGTACATATATATGCCTCAAGTCAAAATTGTTCAACACCATCCACTTCAGTAGTTTAAACTGTGAGTTTAGGATATTTTTGGGTATCCATGAGATGAAACTTGCCAAACATGGACAGAAACGATCAGAAACGGGTTCCAACCGGTTTCCGGCCAGGTGTGTTCCCTTTATTGCCAAGTCATTGAGGCCTTGGAGGAGAGATGCAACCGCCTTGGTTTGCCTAGGGTTTATGATATATAAATATATTGGATTAATACCATCTGGTTATGACTAACATAGCCATGGTATAGATGGCCCATAGAAATAGATGGTTCACCTATTAATGGCATGGTGATTTTCCATGGCTATGTTAAATAACCAGATGGTATATTTGATATATTGGATATATCGAACTAGTGAAATGGGGTTATAAAGCATTTTACAACTAGAGGGGCCCACTTTCTATGGTTTATCAACATTTTCCCGATGGATAGCAATTTCGGGGTTGTTCCATGGCAGACACCCATATAGATGTTCTCAGGATAAAGCAACTGATGAAGGGTAGGTTTCTATACCCTCTGGTAAATTAACATAGCTATAGAAAATCACCATGGTTTATGGGAAAATCCACTATTTCTATGGTCATTTTCAATAGCAAACTGTTAAATTACCAGAGGGTAGATAGCACTTCTGTTGGATGCCATGGGGAACAACCCATTGCAGCATCGCAGTGAAAAATCTTCAGTACCCAAATCGGATGGTTTCAAACCGTGGTTGTTGATCTGGTTGGTGGTTTGGAACATGAATTTTATGACTTTCCATATATTGGGAATAAACAGATCCCAACTGACTCATATTTTTCAGAGGGGTAGGGCTCAACCACCAACCAGTGATGTTTCTTCCCCAATGATTTGCCCAAATGCCATTTTTTCACGTTTGGCATAGGCTCCTCAACCAGCGACCAGTTAACGAAGGTAGAACGGTTCGTATCCCCAATTTTGTTGGTTTACATTCCTACATGTGAACTCGGTCTACCCAATTATTGCTGATTATAAAGCTCCCATTTGCTTGGGTTTCCACCAATGATAGCTTAAACTGCAACGTAGTGCCCCCAAGTCATGTTTGTTTGTTTTTTATAGCTCGGGTTTATGGCAGTTTATGGTAGAATTATCGAACTATATAGTCAATTAATGTTAATCCACCAAACATCAACAGCCAAACATACGACCTGGTAATTTATATAACATAACTTTGGAACATCAGTTACCTAATAAGTAAGTCATCTATCGATGGACCATGGCTTCCATAGCAGCACTGGATCCACTGTTGGGAAAAAAACATGCAGAATATACCGAACATGACTAGAGACTTAAGATTCGAATCCAGTTTTATTCATAAATTTGATAAATTTGGGATATTTCACATGAAACTCATGAAACTATAGGAAATTGTATTATTTAACCATATTTAACATGTTTTTGGGGGTAATTTATGTCAATATTTGTGCATAGTCTCCAGCGGTTTATGTATTGCCTACAACTGGGTCAGGTGGATCAATAGTTTGGTAACAACCTAAAACCAGCATGAACTATGCTATGTACTGTATATATTTGTACATGATACAGTATTGGTTGTTGGTGGCATTCAATGTATTATCCAAAGCAACAAACAAAAAATATTCCTTAAATATATATATATATATATATAATATATATATATTGTTGCAAGATATCTAAGAACCCATATTTTGTTGCAGGATATCAGGAGAGAACCTGGTGATTTTTCTTGGTGAAACACCAGGAGTTGTCGCGCGAGCGCCAGTTGCGCAGCTCGCTGGGTGAGGAAGTTGCGGCCTTCCAAGGGAAGTGCCTTGGATCCGGCTGGATGGAACCCTGAAGTAATGTCCAGCTGTCAAACGGCTGTCAAAAAAAGGGAGGGTACCATAAAAAAGTATCAGATCATGACTATTGGAGCTATTGGAGTACCCCCCGAATTGAGAAAAACCATGGTTTATTAATCCGGGTTGACATTAGATGAGATGTATAAGCCATGGAAATATATCAAAATAAACCAACATATATCAATGTTGCATAGTGGGGGGATGATCGTCAATCCATAAGTTCGCCATTATGTTTGGAATCCACTTCATAGTGAAATGTCCATCTCCTCCATATACGTCTGGGTAAAATAAAATGTTGCGACCTCACTGTTCTCCCTCACTGTGATGATGGTTAGATTACGGGCTAACCATCCCGAAATAGCCGAACTTTGCCCAGATATGATCCACGATGCCCAAATTTAATCATTTGTTTACCATAAATGAGATGTATAAACCATGAAAATACATCAACATATGGGTGGTTTATTGCTGCTTCACTAACATTAATCTGTATACTTATAAATATACACATATCAAGTCGCCCCCCCCTAGTGTTAGGTTTGTTGAGATTTATATCCCCGTAACTAGGTCGATATATCTTAACAGTGGTCATGATATTCCAACTCAATGGCCTTAAGTGAGAAGTGCGACCTTAACCCCTGTTGCTGGACTGTTTTGTGTGGTTATATTATCCAATATCTTTAGTTTAGAATATTGGGGCCATATAATCTAGCTAAGGGCTAAGTAGGATCCATAATATATTCGCTGATGTTGATGATCATCGGTGAATTTCCCGGTGAATCCTGATCAACCAGTACACAGGGTTTTGAACACCGCTCAAGTGTTTTGTTTGTCCCACCAGGCTGGTCAGATCATCAACCAGCACTGTTTTATCGGCCATATACAGTATTTCCACTAAGAGAGGGATAACTCACCTCAGAGTTAAGCAACTCAAATCGTGTGTCGATGTATAAATCGTGTGTAACATCTATGGGAAATAATTTCATTATAATGGGAAATATAGGGATATAACATTCCCTACGAATTTCCTCTATACATGTGTAGATGTAATTATTTCCCATTATCCCCTCAATTTCCGCTTCGAATCTGGACAGCCCCTTTGTTCCGATCCCGTGGTTCGAGTCCTGAGGTATGACAGACTCCTGGCAGAGCAGGAGGTCATGTATAAGGACAGATGGGGTCGATTTTACAATTCATTCGACATGATATGATGATAGCTTAACGGAGATTGTGAATGGTTGGTTTGTGACATGAAAAAGCATGCGCACTATCCATGCTTACTGGCAAAACTATAAATTATATAATGGAGATTTTGAGGGTTATCCAATAGACTTGAGGAAAACCTTGGTGAACAATAAAGGTTATCCAATAGACATCTAAGGTTATCCAATAAAGGTTATCTCCTATATCAAGGTTATCCAAATCCATTTGTTGATTTAAATAAACAATAATCGCTTGGTGGTGGGAAAACCTCTAAAACTTGGTGATTTGACGTGCAATCTCACCAGCACTTCACCATGGATGATTGTTTATAGGGGAAATCATCCCCAACCGGCCCAAGTTTCATCATGTTTTCGTTGAAGGGTTTCATGTGGGTTACCCTCTGGTAATCTAACATAGCTATTGAAA
>Ga0126342_10022548_pt1 | contig 10380 bp, 9 predicted proteins | sample Cyp1metagenome_FD_92528 | JGI IMG/M metagenome (GOLD analysis project Ga0126342, IMG submission 92528) | Coral microbial communities from Lord Howe Island, Old Settlement Bay, Australia - Cyphastrea 1 metagenome | ecosystem: Host-associated > Invertebrates > Cnidaria > Coral ...
CACAATTGGGCCAGCAGCTTCAATGCAAGCAATGTTTCACAGAGTAAATGGTAGTGGAGCTGAGCTAGAATGTAGTAGGCCAATCATATCAAGGAATTGGCCGCCATCGCAGTCAACTCATCATGGCATACCTTCTTGGCCTAATATTGGATATGTTTCCTGCCAACCCCGGATGCGCCAGCCAACCCCGAATAGCCGGAAAAAAACTTAGGGGTGTCCTTGAACTCCTTCACATCGATGGTGAAGTGCCGAGGGCTCAAATGATGTCGAAGGAGAGACCCGGCTCGGACCTCCCAACAGTCAGACACCTGGTCGGTGAGGCACAAGTAGCCATCAGAGTTCATGTGCCAGCCAGGAGGTAGTTGATCTGACCCAAGATCTTCCACTGCAAAGGCTTGAGAAAAACCTTCCTGTGGTGGGGAATCATCATCAGGAGGAAATTGAGGCAGCGGTGCAATTGGAGCAAAGGGGTCATTCGATCGATGACCAGAGTATGGCGAGGGCCGTTGTACTCTGCGAACAGCAGGACCAAACATCAGCGTCTCTTGCTGATCATATCGAAGTCGCCGCTGAGAAAACTCCTCAGGGCCTGCAGGCTCATACAAAGCAGCTGTCTCGGCATCAAGTGCTGGTTGTGGACCAAGAGACCTGGTGGAAGGAGGAACGGAGGGTTCTCCACTAGGCTCTGGTTCATCTGTCTCGCTCAAAGGAACTTCAGGAACTGCTGGAAGGGGTGGTGGAGCAGCCAAGGGAGTTGAAGCCATATCATCATCATCATCATCATCATCATCATCAACTGGAATGGGTTGGCCATCAGAGTCAGGAAGTGGTGTTGTTGGGGTTGGACTGACATCAAGCTCATCCAACTCAAGCAAGGGCTCAGGCACCGGTGTTTGGTGTCATAGGACCAGTGACGCCAGGAAGGTCAAGGCGAGGGCGCTGCCGTGGAGGGCCATCAAGGTCATCATCCATGGCTTCATCATCGGACTGGATGTCCTCGATCTGTCGTTTGTTCGCCTTCTCGAGGTCGATGAAACGAGTGACGCCTCTCGACTTGAGCTCCATCACTGAACGTCTGGCCTCTTCAAGTCCACCAATCACCGTCGTGTCAGCTTGTTGAAAGTCTGCGTGAAAATGATGAGGCGCACAGCGAAGAAGTTGAGTGCCATGTGCTATCCAGTATGTCACTGGTTTGCCCTCATCATCATCCTCGCGCAAGATCACGCGAGCAGGCCCTTTCCATCGGATCTTCACCAAGTCGGATGCTCTGGCATCCCTCCAGTACCAGCAAATCTGGCCGCTCTGAAGAGGAGCGTTGGTGCCGGAGTACTTCCTCAGGAGGGCACGGCGTAGTCGTTGATCTTGATCAGCCTTCACAGGAGCCATCTTGGCTGCAGTTCGTCGTTGCAGCAGGGCCTCAAAAGTCTCAGAACCTCCAAGGTGAGCGGGGTTAAGTCCATCCCCAAGAAGATCACCAGGGAAGTTGGGTTGAAATCCAAGTACCCATTGAGAAGGCGAGTAGCCGGCCACAGTAGGAGCTGAGTTGACCTGAGGAAGGACATAGGCCATGGCTTCACGAAGTCCATCACGGGAAGTCAAAGAGCGATCCGTCATGTAGATCTCGATGCTCTTGCGAAGGATGGCATGTCTTCGTTCAACTGCCCCAAGTCTCGTGTGGGCTCCACCAGGTGCCACCACATGTCGGATGTTGTGATCAGCAAAGAAGGACTCCATTTCATCCGAAGCCCAACCCCTCCCCTCATCGGTGATGAGAACTGCGGGAGTGCCAAAGTGTCGAAACCAGTGACGTTCCAAGGCTTTGCAGTAGTCTTCAGTGCGTTCACCGTGAAGGAGAGCAGCTGATTGATACTTGGTGGCAACGTCAACCATGTGCAAGAGAGGGTACTTCTTGTGGTGGATTTTGAGCCACATCACATCTGCCTGCACTTCTTGGTTGAAAGTCAAAGTCGAAGGAGGTGATGCAGGAGATGGTTGATTGGGCTTCCGGTACCTCTCACATGCAGCACAATGATCCGTGCGAGCAGCTTCCAGCACTTCATCAGAGGCTCACGGCTTTCCAACAGCTCGACAAGCGACGAGGCTGCTGGATGCCCAAGGTTGCGATGCAATCTCTGCACCGTTCGGACTGCTTCAACTCGATTGGTGGTCATCAGCTTGATGTGGGCACCCACATGTTGGCGATCTTCTCCAACAGCGCCAACGAAGTCACTGATGGAAGGAGGCTCATCGACCATGAGAGCTGCGGCCAACACTGAAGCAAGGCCAGGTTGATAGCTCTCAAGGTATCGTGTTCGACGGCCAAATCCAACGGCCGAGCCTTCCAAAGGGCAATGTTGATGATCGCCAGTGCACCGAACTTGATGAAACTCCTTGAAGACGGAGAGCTTGGTGGTCTGAAGTGCAGTGGGTTTCTTAACCAAAAGCCAGTCGCCCTCATCATTCTGACAACAGCAGCCAAAACGGCATTGATCAAAGACTGGTAGCCAGGAAGCTTGACCAGTGCTGATGTGCGCCAAGACAAGGCATGAGCAGGTTGTTCCACATGAGCATGTCCTCCCTGTCGAACTTGTGTCAAGTAAGCTTTCTTGACAAACTGCAAATGTCGAGAATGATGCCATTCACGGAGTTCTTGAAGTTGATGCTGCTGTTCTTCCGTGCGGGCATTCAAGTTGTGCATAGTCGACCAGGGTCCACAGGATGGCGAGAGAAACAGCTCATCCGGGCATTCAGCTTCCAATCGCTCCAAGTCATCAAAGTCCCAGCCAGTAGAGTAGCCGAAGACTTCCACCTGAGCACCAAGAGCAGCTGCTACTGAAGACAGTCGGCCATGACTTGTGTAAACCTCCCAAATCAACCGAGGTTTTGGTGTGGAGTGAAGTTCTTGGGTCACATAGCCATGGTAGTTGTTGTGGTCCTCCAGAATGCACTGCTCAAAAGTTTGGAGCTGATGAGGCCGGAGCACTTGTTCTCCAAAGTCCAATGGAGTCTCCTCGAAGTCCATCGTGGAGAAGGCAGCTTCTTCAGTGGTGAACTGCCGGAAGGTGATGCATTGTGGATCCACCTCCCCATCAGGAGCAAGCCGCAGGTCAAAGTCCAAAGACCCAAAGTCAAGAATCGGCTGCTCTGGATTCCAGAGGGGCAAGAGATATTCTCCGTGAAGTCCAAGTGTGGCAGACTGCCACGCCCCATCATGAAATCGTATGGCTCGTGAGGCAAAGTCCATAGAAAGTCCAAGAGCCTCAATGATGGGTCGGCCACAAAGCAATGGGGTCTCACCAGCAAGTAGAAACACCTGAGCCCTACCCAAACGTCCATCCAAGCACATGGGCAATTGTACCACCCAGTGGCTCCATGATTCACCGTCTCCTCCAAAGTGGAACTTGTGTCGGCAGCGGTTGAACTTGACCTCATCGACGGGATAACCCTGGGACTCGAGGTACATCGGATACCTGCGAGCTGGGCCAAAACCGCTCAAGAATGCCGATGCACCTGGCAACATCAGGACGTTCATGACCTTGTGCATCTTGAAAAGTCACATGGGCATTCTCAGTCAAGGCAACCGACTCAGCTGCTGGTCGCTTGACACCACCTTTGGAGGGCACTGGACAATTTGCAGCGAAGTGGCCAGGTTGTCCGCATCTGAGACAAGTCAAGGTCGCCTTTGCCGGCCACGAGGATCCACACCCTTCGCAGGGGGCTTGGTGTACTTGAAGGTGGAGGAAGGCTTTCCTTTGGATGAAGTGCCCTTTGACTTGCCCTTCTTCCCCTTGGGAGATGACCCAGCTGATGAAGGTGAAAGAACACCAGGACTCACATTGCCAGCCGCAGGGTCTGTCAAGGCAACCACAGGCAAATAGCCTCGGGACACTTTCAAATCGTTGAACCTCTTCCTGGCATCCAAGTATGCTGCACAAGCCTGGTCATATGATTCAACGTCATGCCAGGGATGTTCTTCAGCTGTTTCATCATCATATTGATAGTATGCAGCACTTGCATCAAAAGCTTCGGTGTCTTCATAGTACTCAGCCGCATCCTGATGAGATGGTGAAGGATCACATTCATAGTACCCAGACTCATCCCATGCCTCTGAACCATCATAGTCCTCGGTGCCATAGAGCTCTTCATCAATGTGCTCATCCTGGACGTTGTAGGACCGTCCACGATGCCCTTTGCCTTGCCATCGACGCTCAAGATGAGGACCTGATGCTGCCCGATGGTCTTGGCCAAGCACCAAGTACAGAGCTTCGATGACCTTCTTCTTCTCAAGCTGAGGAGCACGAAGATTGATGAGCTGGCGCTGTTCCTTGGTCAAATTGCACCTGCGAAGCAAGTGCCATCCCTGAACAGCCTCAGGAAGTTCGATGCCATGTCGCTGAAGCCTACGGTTGTAAGTTGTATTCATCATGAAGTGTCACATATACCAAAATATGCATCAAAGTCCCCAGGCAATTGAACTCGATCATCATACTGAAAATGTTGATCCAACTTCTTCATGATGTCATCAAACGTATTGTCACCTTTTGCAGTAGAAACATCAAAATTTTCCAAAAGACGCCATGCAGCACCAGTTAGAGAACTCACGATGTTCAGGACAGATTCACCACCCCGTTTTCCCAACTTCATTTTGTGATGATACAGGGTGATCCGACGACGCCACTCCCGATAGTCCTCAGGCTGTCCTGTGAAGGTCGGGATGAAGGAATCCCGCAACAAACTGCTAGGGCTCGCTTCAGCAGAAATCGGCGATGCTGAAGCACTCATAGTTGTGTGATCACACCTTCGAATTCCAGGATCTAAATGTGGGGCTGGAAGATCTGACCAAGGTACTTGGTATTCACAAGAAAGTAGTCCAGCTCCCAAGATCCAGCTTGGGCTCAGCCAGCCGTAGAAAGCCGGCTCCGCTACCAATGCAAAGACGGCAACTGCAAGAAACACCGTCCAGCCTAGCCACACGAGGTGCCAAGCTGCTGTCGCAAGTCGTGCCTTTTCCAAGGCATGCGTAGCCATCTGGAGTGCACGCCCGCCCTATGAGCCAGCGGCGAAGGGAAGGCTGAATTGGAATCCTGTTTGGGTTCCTGACATGCAAACATCAAAGTGAAATGGTGAAAAAGGAGGTATGTCACAGTATGAACCTAAGTGCGTGGCATGCAACTTCACATAAACAGATAAATAAATATATAATATATATATATATATATATACACATTTAATTCCATTAATATATAGATCATATCATATGTTAGACAATATATATTATGTAATATATATATAATATCATAGTACACCATAATATCATATATGATCTTGTATCACATACGGTTCATCTGATATTATACCCTGTGTAGTATATGATACATAGTGTCATTTTGACCTCATGTCACACTCTTTTGAAGCCCGGGTCGACATGTGTATGCTGTTGCCGTTTGGATCTTAGGGCCCTTGAGTCGTGCCGCTACACGGAAAACTGGTGGGCTGTTGACGATTCCGTACCAAATTCACACGTCGTATATGGCATGTTATAAAGTGTATATAGTGTATATATATAATATATATATACATAGATAATATATGTATGTATGTATGTATGTATGTAATGTAATGTAATGCAATGTAATGTAATGTAATGTAATGTATGTATGTATGTATGTATGTGTGTATGTATGTATGTATGTATGTATGTATGTAGGTATGTATGTATGTATGTTATGTAATGCAATGTAATGTAATGTAATGCAATGTAATGTAATGTAATGTATGTATGTAGGTAGGTAGGTAGGTAGGTAGGTATGTAGGTAGGTATGTATGTATGTATGTATGTATTTATAGAGAATACAATAACACAGATGATTAAAGAGCAACACATCCACATGAATCCGCAGCTTTCCGAGGTTGTCTGTTCGAAGGCCTCTCCAAGCAGATGGGTGGAGTCGTCAGCAAGGCCTTTCAGCCACAAGATTTCACCACCGCTGCAGAGACGACCGCGCCTGCGGAGGTGGGTTGATGATGTTTCGATTGTTGTGTGGTTGAAATCCTTTTTTTTGATGCCAGTAAATCGTGACCGACGCACTGATGAATTCGATTGCGTCTTAAGATTTTAATGGCTTTGCAACTCATTTTCCCAATTCGAAGGAGAGGCATACCTCCCCTTGGGGAATTTTTTAAACGATTATAAGATCAGCCAAATTTCTGGCAAGTCATTGCGGATTGTTTATGATGTTTTGGATCCAAAAAAAATCGATGATTTCTCCCATTGCAATAGACACAACATCGCCCCAGGGTGCTGTGGGTCAAGTCATTGGGCTCAGGTGAGACGTGTAGATGTGAGCGCGAGGAACGCCACCGCTGACAACCAAACAACGTTTGTTTCCTTCCGGCTGGATGGCACCCTCTTCAACAGCACTGATCTCGTGAACAGTGACTTCAATTTGCTGGTCCTAAGCCCCCTCACACATCGGTTCCAAGATTACCGGAACTTTGGTGACATCAGTGTCGTACTGAATGCGGATAACGCCGCAGCATACCTGAATAGTCTCGAACCTGAGACGATAGTGGTGGTTGGTGACGCCACGGTTTCCAGCTGGAGTCCCAAGTTGGAATATGCTCTGCAGCGTTGCGGTGCCAAGCTTTTGCAACAGACACAGAGCGGTCCATACGGCTTGGTTGGGGTGTGCAGAACTGAGGATGCTGAGGACACCCGTGGTGCAGTCGTTGAAGCCTGGGACAGCAGTTTCATCGAGATCACAGGTACGATCCCCTTCCTCTACACTGCTGCTCCAGTGGCTGAGTTCCCTGCACGCTTTATTCAGACAGTTGAGAAGCAGGAGCCCTTCCCATCTGAAAGACCAATCAGACCTGAGCTGGTGAGCTTCAAACCCGAGAATTTGGTCTATGATGAATTTTGCGATCTCAATCAGAGACGGGATTTGAGCAAGATCAACTGTAAGAAAAATCCAAAAACATGCCCTGCAGCCAAGCACCCTTGCTTCCACACCTACGAGAAGCAGATGGACGAGCAAAAGTTTTGGACACTGACTCAAAGGGACATTGATCGGGAATATGTGCGGGGTGTGGGCGAGGTTGGGCAGGCCAAGTTTGATGCCGACATTGCGGTGTTTGAGAAAATCATGGACTTTGTTGAATTCGGCATTACCATCATTGCAGGTGCAATTGCAGCATTTGGACCAGGGTCTTGGGCAACACCTGGGGAAGAGGGCGCAGAAGCCGGTTTTGAAGGGGGTTTGCAAGGGGCCAAAGCGGCAAAGGCGGCTGCCACTGCCAAACCCAAGAATCTTCCCGCTAGTCGACCACGATCCGCGGCAGTCACCCAACGGCCACCAGCAAGGGCCAGGAGTAATGCTGTCAGTGGCGCCAACAGTCCTGTACCAAAGGAAAGCCCAGCAAGGCAGACCAAATTGAAGAGGCAACGTAAAAGTGGGCAAGAGAGATTCGAGGTAGTTGCCGATGTCGGGGACGCTATTGAGGATGGGCGCCAAATTGTCTCACTATCAGGAAGGACTACCATTGACCTCACGGCTAAGAAGGAGAGTCCGAATAAAGACGCAACCCCGCAGAAGCCACAAAAACTTTCCATTCCAGGTGGGGGTGAGGTTGATGCAATCCCAACTCCCCGCAAACCTGACGACACCGGTACGAATCAAGCAAAGGATATGGAGGACTTCAACTTGGCTGGATGGCTTGATGACAACCCCATTCAAACTGGCATCTCCAGGATTTTGTGCGATCTGTACTGTACAGAGGATGCAGTCAAACAGGGCAACAACGTCATCAACACTAACATCAGGCTCTCCAATATCGCCCTGCAAACCAACATCGAGCGCTTGTTTGATTTCCAATCGAAGCTGATCTTCTTTGGTTTGGGGCAGTCTCTCAGTTGACAGTGGAACCGGGCGAAAGATATTGAAACAGTTTGCAGGATACCAAAGATGTTGATTAAATCTTTCGAAGAATGCCTGTCCAAGAGGGAGGGTTGGGGGAGTAAGCGCCCCGATGGCCGAGTCAAGCCGGAGAAGGCAAATTGCAGAGTCAGACATCCATAGTGTCTGAGTCAGACACAGATAGACATGGTTGCAGAGTGAAACGATCACAAACCAATTTTCAGACAGGTAAAGAAAAGACGTCAACCGCTATAGGGTGAAATTATTTATATAGGGCAAACGGTACTTGACTCACCTCTCAACATTTTCTGACTTACCCAGTCACATCCCAGTCACTCATATATGACTTGGTGGTTGTGCCCGACTCAGCTGACTTGACCCACCCATCCCCCTCCAAAAGGCGCCCGCGAGGTCAGTTTTCATAGTTTTCAGGAGTTCTTCTCAATTCCTGCCTTCAAACTACTCACGCCCGCTCACCCCAAACCCGCAAAATCGCAAGAATAAGAAGAAGGAGAAGAAGAAGGAGGAGGAGAAGCAGAGGCAGAGGCAGAAGCAGAAGAAACATTAGCAGGAGGAGGAGGAGAGGAGGAGGAGGGGGAGGAGGAGGGGAGGATAGAGAAACATCAGCAAGAACATGGCCTTAGCCAGAAGCGCTTGCCCTGTGACACGGGAATGCTGCCCTGATCCTCAGGAGTGGACCCAGCCCTCAAAATCTTATAGAATGGGCTAGCGCCCGGGTGCCGCCGACCCCTCCCTCTTTGGGGGGGCGGTGACCGCAGCAATTTCAGCGGAGGCGAAGCAAAGTAAGAGTACCTAGACTTATAGCAGAACCTGCAAAATTCAAAGATCATTCGGGGGAAAGCCCGACGTATGTCCATTTTTTGAAATTTTCATAGGGGTTTGAGGGCCCTAACAACAGAGGGCCATGGAGGCAAACGGCAGGTTTCAAGGCTCTAAGACCAAATGCCTGTGGCGAGAGTGCCTGGTCGAAGCTGCCGCGGGACATTTTAACGATTTTAGGGCGGGCAAACGCCAGGCTTGAACGCCCTAACAAGAGACGGCCATGGAGGCAAACGGCAGGCTTCAAAGCTCTACGAACAAATGCCTGTGGCCAGAGTGCCTGGTCGAAGCTGCCGCACGGGATTTAAGGGGTTGAGGGCTGGCAAACGGCAGGCTTGAACGCCCTAACAACAGAGGGCCATGGAGGCAAACGGCAGGCTTCCAGGCTCTAACAACAAATGCCTGTCGCCAGAGTACCGGCAAACGGCAGCCTTGACCGCCCTAACAACAGAGGGCCATGGAGGCAAACGAGAGGTTTGAAGGCTCTAACAACAAATGCCTGGCAAACGGCAAGCTTCAAGACTCTAACAACAAATGCCTGTGGCCAGAGGGACATGGAAGGCTGGAGGCTTGAACGCTTAACAAGAGAGGGCCATGGAGGCAAACGGCAGGCTTCAAGGCTCTAAGACCACATGCCTGTGGCCAGAGTGCCTGTTCGAAGCTGCCGCGGGGGATTTTAAGGGTTGGAAGGCTTGAACGCCCTAACAACACAGGGCCATGTCGGGGCTCTGACAACAAATGCCTGTGGCCAGAGTTTCTGGTCGAAGCTGCCGCGAAATTTTAAGGGTTGGAGGGCTGGCAAACGGCAGGCTTGAACGCCCTAACAACAGAGGACGGCAGGCTTCAAGGCTCTAAGACCAAATGCTTGTGGCCAGAGTGCCTGGTCGCTGCCGCGGGACATGTTGAACGCCCTAACAAGAGAGGGCCATCGAGGCAAACGGCAAGCTACAAAGGGCAGGCTTGAACGCCGTAACAACAAAGGCCATAGAGGCAAACGGCAGGCTTCAAGGCTCTATAAGAACAAATGCCTGTGGCCATAGAGTGCCTGGTCGAAGCTGCCGGGGGACGTTTTAGGGGTTTGAGGACGGGCAGGCTTGAACGCCCTAACGACAGAGGGCCATGGAGGCAAAGGGCAGGTTTCAAGGCTCTAAGAGTGCCTGGTCGAAGTTGCCGCAGGACATTTTAGGGGTTTGAGGGTGGACAAACGGCAGGCTTGAACGCACTAACAAGAGGGGGCCATGGAGGCAAACGGCAGACTTCAAGGCTCTAAGAACACATGTCCGTGGCCAGAGTGCCTGGTCAAAGCTGCCGCATCCGATTTTAGGGGTTTGAGGGCTGGCAAACGGCAGGCTTGAACGCCCTAACAAGAGAGGGCCATGGAGGCAAACGGCAGGCTTCAAAGCTCTACGAACAAATGCCTGTGGCCACAGTGCCTGGTGGAAGCTGCCGCAGGACATTTTAGGGGTTTTAAGCGGGGGCAAACGGCAGGCTTGAATGCCGTAACAACAGAGGGCCATGGAGGCAAACGGCAGGCTTCAAGGCTCTAAGACCAAATGCCTGTGGCCAGAGCGCCCGGTCAAAGCTGCCGCAGGACATTTTAGGGGTTTCAGGGCGGGCAAGCGGC
>Ga0126342_10022549_pt1 | contig 10380 bp, 10 predicted proteins | sample Cyp1metagenome_FD_92528 | JGI IMG/M metagenome (GOLD analysis project Ga0126342, IMG submission 92528) | Coral microbial communities from Lord Howe Island, Old Settlement Bay, Australia - Cyphastrea 1 metagenome | ecosystem: Host-associated > Invertebrates > Cnidaria > Coral ...
AACCACCAGCGCAAGTATTTACGAACATAGTTTTTTTCCATATATGTGTTTTCGTATGGTTTTTTTCCATGTTTGTGTTTTTTCCGCAAACGCGTCTATGGATAGCACTTTGGAGCCTCAGGGAAAGTTTTTTTTTTTTGCGGTGCATGCCAATCTCACGGCTGCTTTGCGAGATTTAATTGGCCAGAGAAATGTGTGTATGTCAAATCGGTTTCGAAAAAAAAATCCTCAAAAACGGTTTGCGCGAACATAGTGTTGGAAGACAAAAGGGGCGCAAGTGGAACGCTTCCATCTACGCACCACATCATCGTGGCTGATTCTGGTGATGAATGGATGCCTAATACCCGAATTTTCCGTAAACTTTGGCATGGAGCGAGTTCATCCATACAATATGCAATCAATAGAACAATTTAGTCACAATGCATGCAGCGTATATTTTCGCCTTCTGTTCGTCATTGAGGGTGTTGTTTTCCCATACATGTTGCAACCATTCACATTCGTGCGAGGCAACGCCCAGCCGCCTATTCAGTTTTGTACCAATGATCCCGGATTTGAACAGCAGAGTGCCCAAATTCACGAGGGATTCACGGCAAGGATTAACAGGGCAACGTGTATCAACGTCGCATTGTGGAGGTAATTACCATCTCCAATTGACTTCGGTTCAGCTGTGACCTATATGTGGATCCAGCTGATTCGATTCGTATGTGTTTTGGCCTTGTCCGGGTCCGTGGGGACAGGTCGGTCACAAGCAAATCAACACAACAAGGTTGGCCTGGATCAAATTGCACATCGCCTGTGCACTTGACTCTTTGCCCTCGTTTCCTGAGCGGCGCTGCCAATCTTACAATTTGGAAAAATGACAGATGTCCAAGTTCATGTTGCCACTGTGTTTGCTTCCACCTCTCTCGCCCCCTCCACCCTAAACAGTAACCCCAAAAAGGCTGTCAGTGAAGTGAGGAGCGTGTCCTAATATTTGATCTTGCCGCTATGTCATGCTATGTCCACGTCCTCCCATCCCAACCCTAAACTTTAAAATGTCACAGGTCAGAGGTAAAGTGAAAACCGTGCCCAAGTATACGTTGCCCTCCTCATTTCCCCACCTTGGAGGCTAAAAAATGATAATGATGTTTGTCATCAGTCAAAAGTAGATTGAACAATGTGTCCACGATAATGCAACTATGTCTACTTCATTCTACTTCCTCTCCCGCGCCCCCCCGTTCCCTCACCCTAAACCCTCACAGGCTGGGATGGTTGTCATAAGTCAAACCAATAGCAATAGGATGCAGACCACGAAAGGAGAGGCCCGGTAGCTTTAATTGGGAAAGTGAGTGTAAAGTAAAAACGCAAATGAATGAAACATCACATGCGTGAGGGAGTGTTTGACCCATTGTTTGCCCGCGATTGTTTTTCCAAACTTCGCCCAATGAAAATTGCATCTACGCATCTTCTCCCAAAACGAACCTTTGATACATTTTTCTTTCTGGCCCTGCACATTCCCGCCCCGCCAAATCTGTCGCGGGAAACGGCTTATATCCTAAGACAAAAAAACACAGAACGATAATTGTCAAACAGGGTGGCATCACTTTTCTTGAACATCGTGTTGGCCCAACATCCGTGCCATTGAGCAAGTACATGCGACCTTTCCCATGCCAAAGTAGACAACGCAACCGACTGTCAAACAAAGGAAACCCCTCTGTGGAAATTGCTCTCCAAAATTTGGCTGGCACGCGGTTTCAACTATAAGTGCTAACTTCATAGCACGGATGGTTAGTTTATTAACTTTCAAAAATCCAAGGTCACAGTCTGAGTGCGGCCTAGCAAAGAAGACTTTGTCGGTGAAACCGCGGACGGCCCAATATTTGAGCCGCATATTTTAATCGACAAAATCACCGCAAACGTTTTTGAGCTGCCCGGGTTGGATGACGCGACCAATCACCGCTGTGAAGTGAAACCAAACAGCAGCCGCTTTTGCAGAATATTTCGCTCGCTTGCAAGGATCCGTTTGTAACATTTTGGTTTTTGGAGCACGGACGACCTTCCTGTCACCAAAGAGAGGAAAAAAATGAAAAATCCAAAACAATTTTGGGGACACATGTGACGAAGACAAAGGCACTGCAACACCGCTTAGGAAACACTTTGCAAACTTTGACAGTATAGTCTTGAAAGCAGGATGTTCCGGTTTGATCGACACCTTGCATGTTTTTTTTTCAACGAAAACGGGAAACGTGTTTGCCACCATCGTCTCCTGCAAACATGCGACGTGGTACCTTGCATGACGTGGATTTTGTGGGGGGAAATGTGAAAATTTCGACAATGCAAACGCCAAAAAAAAACAATGACCGGAGACCGGTGCGAAACAAATAACAAATTACTTGAATGCAATTTTTCCAACGTGAACCCCCCTCAAAAAAAAAATATCCTGCACAATCATTTCCCCCAAAGGTGGTATGCACCAGGACCATGTTGGGTCTTGGGTTACGACCAACATGATACATGGTGACTTGCTTGCTGACCAGTTCGTTGAAGAACGCATTGCCGCCAACCACCTCAACTGCGGCACGCATAAAGCAAATCACGGTTGGAACCAGGAATGTTCGTCTCATCCGCGCTCCCGAACGCGGAGGGCCTAACAAAATCAAAATCAAGACGTTTGTGAAACCCAGGGTTAAAATCACCCATCAGCACCAAAGGTCCACGTCGAGAAATGTTTGGCAAGGACGATGCGGATTCCATCAAAAAAATGTGTTGCAAAAATCTTGCCGCTGTGCCGAGCATAGGTATACGCACTAGGCACCACCACCTTGCCACAGAAAGTTTCAATTTTAGTCGTTGCTAGCTGGAAAAATAAAACACAATTTCCTCACACTTATCCGAACATGAGGAATGAACAAAAAACGAGCACCATTTTTTTAGGGGGTTTACCCGGATGAACAACAAAAAACCGCCATCAGTAACAAACGAACCTGGAACCTGCTTTTGTCCAGTAATTTTTGGGCGTGCAGAACGAATCAATGCAATTATGTTTCAGTGCTGGTCTGATTCCAAAGATTTGGATTTAGTTAGGTTCTTTACATTCCTCCACATTCACAACTGGCACGCGTCCGCAACTGAAACATGGGCCCCTTCATTTCTGTTGGACAATTTTTCACACACACACACACGCACACACACACACACACCCGAGGTGGAGGTATTAGACATGTGTTGTATACCCCAACACGCCAATATTTGGTGCGGGCATTCAGCACGGGATGGATTCCAGGTGATTTTCTTTTGCCTCTATCGGAGGGGATCAAGGCCAAAAAACGTAACTGCCATGCAAAGTTTGGTCACGGTGTCTGTTCAGTTTCTGAATTTTACATTGTTTTTCCCTAAAACAATGTGGCCACACTGACGGGTTCGTACGATAACAGTGAATGAACCCGTCTGAAACCAGTCGGAACCTCGTCGGAAACCAATCGCAAACTAGTCGGAAACCACTCGGAAACCAGTCGGAAACTAGTCGGAAACCAGTCGGAAACCAACCTGGAACCATTTTGACCCTGTTTGCAACCAAATTGAAACCAGTCGGAAACCAGGCGTCCAAAGACTACAGAGAGTCACCAAATACCGCCCCTGCCACGCAAAGTAGCCGCAGCGTCCAAGGGGTGCAGAGACTGCACAGAGCCAAGTGCCGCGCCTGCGAGGCAAAACAGCCGCGGCGTCCAATGGGGTCGGTTGAGGGAAAGTCGTGTGGGGTGGGGTGGGGTCGGGTGGGGTGAGGTGAGGTGGGATGATGAAATATTATTACACCGGGTAAGGGAGGATGGGGTTGGATGGGGTGAGGTGGGGTAGAAATGTTGTCTCACACGCCCACTGGATGATGTTGATTAAGATGATGTTGATGATGTTGGTGATGCACCTGATGTAAATGGAGGCGGGATAAAATATGCAGAGGATGTAGGGGATCTACGTGCTGTAGAGGTGTGCGATGTAAACGATGTAAATCACTATCACGGGTCTTCTGGCAGAATTTTTTGCACAATTAAATTCTGCAAGAACTCTGTCGGCAAAATTTCTGAAAGTCGTCTCCTTGCAACATTTTAGTGTAGGTTCCCTATAGGAGCGTTTTTTGGCAAGATGTCTGTGCGAAATATGTTCTTTTGTGCAAAATGTGTTTTGTGCCAGATGTTTCGCTCTGCGCGAGCTTGCGCAGCCGAAATGCACATGAACATGTCAAAAGAGTTTGCACACGGAAACTTACAAAAAAAATGCCGGACGCAAATCCGGCGGCCACCGTTTTGTGCAAGCTTGCGCAACAACCATTTTTTGTGAAAATTTACAGGGGAAATGTCAAACCCGGCGGATACCACCTCGATTGAACACCGGGCTTTAGAGTCGTTTCAAAGTGGTTCAGAATGGTTTCCGACTGGTTTCTGACTGGTTTCCCCTTTGCCCCACCCCCATTTTCCCTTGCCCGGTGCAAGTTAGCTTGTTGCATGCCCACCGTGCTTACCCTTACCAGTCCCATGATGATCATGAGGTCCCGTGTTCGGAAGTGCTACCTGGAGTTGTACTTTGAAACATGCGAAATGTTCGCGTTGTGAAATGATGTTTGGGATGAAACTTTGAAGTGATTCTGTTATCATTTGTTTGTCACTCGTTGAGACGCGGATTATTCGGAACCGATTGCGTGATCCGTGACCAATAAGATGCGGATCATTTTCGACAACAGTGGGTTGTACGCGTGGAGCCGCCAAAAACTGACAAAACCTGTGAAGACACAGCATCACACCCGGATAAAGAAAAAAACGCGAAACAAAACCATCGATCTGAATGTTGCCGGCCAGAAGCGACAGGTTGTTGAAACACCGTCGCCTGCAGCACGTTCCCATCAATTTTATTTTTTTTTCACCGTGGTTAGCAACAGGAAACGCAACCCTTGTGGGTGGGCCTTCATGGTGTCATAAGGCGCGCGATAAAAACAAAAATAGATCTGGTTCCATACAACCCCATTGAAGATTGCTGCTTCCAAATGGTGACTTGAACATGGGAACATGTTGTCCACGAAACGCATATTTTTCCAAGTGATCTTTCAACTGTACTTTTCTTTGTGTCCGTGATGGCTGGCCGTAATGAATACGACCCGGTCAACTTGGACTTTGCGTGGCAGCACGTATCACACACAGCCGCTATACAATTAAAACCTGCACGAGGCGGATTGGGAAACTTTCCAGCAGGAAACAACGGTATATGATAGGATCCAAAGCGAATAAAATGGAGTGAGGACTCACATCTTCTCAATTCTGTTCTGCTAATTCGTTTTCGCCTTGGCGCACTTTTTTCAGTTGTGGCCACCACTTACAAACCCGTCGCAACTCTTCTCAGATCATCTCAGTTTTTTAAAATCTTTTCACAACTCTTCCCAACAGTTCTTCCTCAATTTTTTCATCACTTCCCACGTCAGCCTCAACTCTTTTCACCTCTTCTCACCTTTTTTAATGTTTCTCAGCGGCTCTTAGGTCTTAGCTCTTCCACCTCTTCTCAACTCCCCTCAACTCTTCTCAGCCCGTCTTCTCGTCCCACCTCCGCTCAAGTAATTTATTTCACCCATTTCCCAGCTCATCTCAAGTCTCCACACCTTTTGTCAGCTCTTCTCATTTTTTTCATTCCGACGCTATGTTTAAGTAGATAAATTTCTACACACAGAACCTTTTAGACGGAGAAACGTTTACACAGAGGAATTCTTACACAGAGAATTTGTTACACCCTTGCAGAAGGAGACTGGCCATGCTAATCGTCACAATATCGTTCCAATTGCCTAGAACTTGCCCCCTGCACATGAGTGTCATGGCTAAAGTTTGACACCCCACTTTGGCAACATGTTTCTTTAAAATTTGCTGCCACATTTGAAACACCCATGCAGATCTGACCACTACAAGGCCAACTGTCTCCAAATTCAACTTTGGATTTGGTTTTACGTTTTAAGCTGAAAAAAATTCTATGCCCTCCGTCACTTTCTATCTTTCTTTCGCCCGTCCGAGTCAGTGACTGCGGTCCTTTGAGGACACGGGAAGGAACATGAAACTAAAAAATTAAACAAGTCAAAACCATAAGTTTACAATGCAAACGTTTCACGACAAAACTAGATGCACTCGTTTTCAAAAGAACACCATAAGGCAGTATGTCGGGCAGGAAAGGATCATGTTTTTTGTTGGAATTGCCTGTCACCAAATTTCCGTAAGGTGTCATCCCATCGCATTTGTGGGCGTCCACGTTTTCGAAAAAATTGGTTTGTAAAATATGCTTTAACTTTGGTATTGTCAGGAGGATTCCAAAAATGCCCTCTCTCACACGGTTGAATTAATTCACTTGGATTGAGGTCTACAACACGACGCCTCGTGCTTTGGTTGCTCACCACAACCACCAGGCTAAGGCGATGCCCCCCGAGGATTGCACTTCAGCCATAGCCCTGGTATACGTAGCAGTTTTTCCCCAGTTTCCAGCCAACTCAGCCTGTTCACGGCGAGTTTGTAGCGAAACCATCGCCCTGCTCAATTTGATCTGCTTCGCCTCGGAAAATGTTCGGATCTTTTCGTGGCCATCCCATTCTTGATGTCCAAAAAATGGACACTTGCCCATTCGTCCGGATTGGGAACTTCTCCTTGTTCTGCATGAAGATATGTTTGATGCCTCTGTCCTGGTGTTTCCTCAGGAGTCTCACCATCATGTTTTTTTCCCCGTCCAACTGGGATTCATGGACCGTTTGATCGGCCTGATGGCAATTCAAACGAGAAGGGTGGCGTAGAGCAGCTTCTGCAACGTCCTCATTCTCATCAAATATTGGCGGCCCCACCATCAGTTCATCATTCACCAATGCTTCTGCAGCTCCAACTGGACATGTCCTCTGTGAGGCACTCACCCAAGGCCTGGTAGACGGTCTCGATGTCAACCATGAAAGCTCCAGCTTGCCCAGAATCTTGGAACTTTGCGTGGAGTTAAATGATCTCCTTCCGAAGAAACCACCATGTCATCCACAAACTGGGTTTCACCATCCATCTGAATCTCAAACCCAGCATCACCGCAGTATGACGTATCGCAACGCTTCGGAGCCAACTGTAGTGATTCCACGCCAAGGGCCCTGAAAGTAGGAGACCACCTCCAATCACCATTGCGGCAAATCCATGAACTGCGCCACGCAGGAAAAATACCTGGAGAGCAAAAATTAGGAAGTAACACATGCAACTTGTTGATAACGTCCACGACACCAGCTGCCACTCATCGCCCGTGTCCACGATTCCACCTGTCACAGGACTATCATTGAAGAAAGCATCGCCACTGCAACTTTTCAACTGCATGCACGTGCCAAAGGTAACACCGGCCATCTGAATGAGTCTAGTGCACTGTTCTCTGGTGGCTCTGTTGACCCTTCCAATGCGACGGGTCATCATCACTTGGCGAATAGAGGCTAATGAGCCTTGCAAAAAAGGTTTTGCGTTCACCACCGAATCTTTTGGCGTTCAGATCACCAGGGTTGATTTTGATTTTGGTGTTGATTTTGAAAACTGAAAACGCACTAGCTCGCAGCAAATTCTGCAAATAAAACTGCTTGATGCGCTCCAACCTTCCGGTTCCAGTCCTGCGGGTCAGTGCCAGTGCCGGCGAATCCATGAAGAACCTTTGTTGCACAACCTCATTGCTTGCCTCACTTTCATCTCCAGTTAAGAACTTGCACAGGCGGAAAAAAAAATGTTTTCCACCATCAAACCATTTGCAGCATAGACTTCAGCTTCGCAGCTTGACAGTGCTACTGAGGCTTGTGTCCTGCAAATGCTTGTCAGCAATGCTCCATTCAAAAAGATGAGTCCTGAGCTTGTACTCCTTCTGGTTGTGCCGCAGTCAGCCCACGAGCTGTCACTGCGTTTAAAGGGTAAAATGACTTTTTGAAGGCCGTTTTGGGATAGTTGCTTCGCTTTGCACGAGGTCGTGTTCTCTCCAGAAGTTGCTCAGAGATTTCCCTTCCTCAGTCACCTTCAAGAGAATGCCACGGTCAGGCATTCCGTCTGAGTAGGAGGTCAAATGTTTCAATGCAGCCAAAACTTTCATGCTTGTGCGAAACATGTATGAGGATAATGTTTTCACTGCAAATTGGATATTTGTTCTATCCATCGCAATGGAGCGAAACAATGGAGCTTGCTCACCATCCGATGTCTCTGCTTCAACTGCAAACTCAGAATTGTAGGTTTCCAAAGTCGCATTGACACCAGAAACACCAGCTGTGGAACATACATCGCATTTGGTTGAACCAGGATCCCATCTTCTTTTATTGTGATCCGCTTTTCAGGTACATCAATTGTTCACCACTGGCCGGCAAATGGGGCCCATCTACCGTCATTTTCAATGTAGAACCAATTGTGTCCTTGAACCACTGCGCAAACTGAATTGCAATAGCACAGCGTCAACAGAGAAGAAACAAATCACCTGGACACCTCAGATGCAGCGCGCTCGCGGGTCGAGACATGTAGAGACCGATTGCACGTTAAAGCGACGACGCCCGCAACCGTCGCGCAAGCGAGCCAAGTTTTCTTTGCAATGGAACCTCCATCTACCTAGAAAAACACAATGTTTTGTGCAAATCCGAACGTTCAAATCGCATTCTTGACGTAGCAGTTCCGATGTGATCTGCCATCAATAACTTGCAAAACAAAACCAAAATCAAAATCGCAAAACATTATACTGAAGAACAAGTACCCTTCGAGACGCCTTGACGCAGCCAATCCACTGAGATTTGCACAGACCGAGTTGCAAAACACAATAGCACAGCGTCAACCTAGAAGATAAAGAAACACCTGGACACCTCAGTCACAGTGCGCTCGCAGATTGAGACCGATTCCACGCTAAAGTGAGGGGCGCCCGAAACCGTCGGGCAAGCGAACCAACCTTTCACCGCAACGGAAGCTACATTTACCCAAAAGAATACAATGTTTCGTGCCAATCCTAAAACATTCAAGTCGCATCCTGGATGTAGCAGTCCCAACGCCACCTGCCAATATTGCATAAGGGCTTGCAAAACACCATCAGGATCGCAACTTCTCTGCTCTATTCCGCCCTTCTCTACTCTATTCTTGTTGATTTTAATCTATTTTACCTTTACCCCTACTCTACTTCCACTTTACCTCTGCTTTTTCTTTTGCTCTACTCTACTCTTCTCTACTCTTCCCTATTCTACTCTGCGCTACTCTGCTCTTCTCCGCTTTATGCTGCTCTATTTTATTCTTATCTACTCTCACTCTATTCTTCTCTATTCGTCTCTATTCGTCTCTATTCGGCTCTATTCTATTCTGTTCTGTTCTGTTCTGTTCTGTTCTAACCTATTCTATTCTATTCTGTTCTGTTCTTTTCTAGTCTATTCTGTTCTAATTCTACTGTTAATTCTAATTCTGACTCTATTTCTATTCAATTTCTATTCAAATTCTAGTTTATTCTATTCTATTCTATTCTATTCTAGTCTATTCTATTCTATTCTAGTCTATTCTATTCTGTTCTACTCTATTCTATTCTATTCTACTCTAGTCTATTCTATTCTATTCTGTTCTGTTCTGTTCTATTCTATTCTATTCTGTTAATTCAATTCAATTCAATTCTATTCCAATTCTAATTCTAATTCTATTCTATTCTATTCTCTTGTCTTCTATTCTATTCTGTTATACTCTATTCTATTCTATTCTGTTCTAGTCTATTCTATTCTATTCTTTTCTATTCTATTCTATTCTGTTAACTCTTTTCTATTCTATTCTATTCTTTTCTATTCTATTCTATTCTATTCTATTCTGTTATACTCTATTCTATTCTATTCTATTCTATTCTGTTATACTCTATTCTATTCTATTCTAATTCTAATTCTAATTCTATTCTATTCTGTTCTGTTCTGTTCTGTTCTATTCTGTTACACTCTATTCTATTCTATTCTGTTCTATTCTATTCTGTTATACTCTATTCTATTCTATTCTGTTCTAGTCTATTCTATTCTATTTTTATTCTATTCTATTCTATTCTATTCTTTTCTATTCTATTCTGTTATATTCTAGTCTATTCTATGCTATTCTGTTCTGTTCTGTTCTATTCTATTCTATTCTGTGCTTTGCTATGCTATGCTATGCTATGCTAATCTATTCTATTCTCTTCTATTCTATTCTATTCAATTCAATTCAATTCTATTCTATACTTGAAAGGTACATGATCTATCATACCTCAGGTTCATTGTTGTCCATGTAACTGTTCTGGCTCTAGAGCTCGGCCTAGGTAAACACAAGACCTCGTCACAAGCAGTCAGAGGAAAACAGACATTTGCGGAAACAGTACTTCTTTGTCACGTTAGTTCCTCTCTTTTTCGAGTTGGTA
>Ga0126342_10022550_pt1 | contig 10380 bp, 5 predicted proteins | sample Cyp1metagenome_FD_92528 | JGI IMG/M metagenome (GOLD analysis project Ga0126342, IMG submission 92528) | Coral microbial communities from Lord Howe Island, Old Settlement Bay, Australia - Cyphastrea 1 metagenome | ecosystem: Host-associated > Invertebrates > Cnidaria > Coral ...
AACAGCACCCTGCAGCGGCATCCTGCAATGGCACCAACATGCCAACTCCAAAGCGCACACACCACTCTGACAGCAGCACGCACAGCGTCAACAGCATGCCAGCTCCAAAGCGCTCCACGTATCGTATAATTACCAACAGTTGAAAACATTTTCGGGGTAAGTGTGGGTAAATAACTATACGTGGAGGATGCAGGGAAACACTAAATCAAGGTCCGCGAATCATACCCACGAATCATACCCACGAATCATACCCCGAATCATACCCACGAATCATACCCCCTAGTCAAACATCCCCGGTTGGGCACGCTATTTTGAGACATACCCATATTTGTATATATATATAATTATATAATTAAATATAATGTGGTAAACCCAATAGTAAACCTACCATCTGGGGATGGTCTACCACTGTCGTAATATTGGGGATGGTTTATTATTGTGTTTACCACATCAGACATCAATTCAGAAATTAAATCTGACAATGGTACGCTGCTGCAAGGATGGATCTTTTTGAAGTCTCTTCACGATAGTCTGCTTACCCCAAAGACCACCATAACATTACAATCCATTCCAAGTAAGCTCATCAAGGACATATACATGCTAATCCCCCCAAAAAAGATAGACAAAGTAAAATCCTCCGGACCTAAAGTGATAATTTGGAACCAATGTAGATACAGTATATAGTATGTAATATCATGTAATATCATGTTGTATCATATTGTATATATATATATTTATTTATTTAGTTATTTATTTATAGCTATATATATATATATTTGAATACATACGTAACATCATTACATATACATATATATGGTAATATAGACAGATAGATGGTTTGATAGATAGATACTGTAGATAGATAAGATAAGATTGGATTAGATTAGATAGATAGATAGATAGATAAATAGATAAATAGATAAACAGATAGATAGATTAGATAGATGAGATAGAATATATAGATAGATTAGATAGATTAGATAGATTGGATAGATTAGATAGAATATAATAGAATAAAATCGAACAGAATCAAATAGAATCAAATAGAATTTTATAGATAGATAGATAGATAGACAGACAGATAGATAGATAGATAGGTAGGTAGATAGATAGATAGATAGATGGATGAGATAGATTAGATAGAATAGAATAGAATAGAACAGAACAGAACAGAATAGAATAGAATAGATAGATGAGATAGATTAGATAGATTAGGTAGAATAGAATAGAATAGAACAGAATAGAAACGAATCAAATCGAATCATATCGAATAGATAAGGTAAGATAAGAAAGATTGATAGATAGATAGATGAGATAGATTAGGTAGATTAGATAGAATAGAATAGAATAGAAACGAATAGAATAGAATAGAGTAGAAATAGAATAGAAGATAATGGGATAGATAGATAGATAGATCGATAGATAGATAGATAAATAGATAGATAGATAGATAAGGTTAGATAAGATTAGATAAGATTAGATAAGATTAGATAAGAATAGAATAGATAGATAGATAGATTAGATAGATTAGATAGATTAGATAGATTAGGTAGAATACAATAGAATACAATAGAATACAATAGAATAGAATAGAATAGAAACGAATCAAATCGAGTAGATAAGATAGATAGATAGATAGATTGATTGATTGATTGATAGATTGATAGATTGATAGATAGATATGTACAATATGTTCATTTATGCAAAGGTCAAAAGACATGGAGCCAATGAAACCAAGCTCTTGTGACGCCCTTGGCTCAGGCCTCTCAGGCCTGCCCGAACTCCGATCTGGGGGCGTAGAGTGAATCTCTTTTTAGATGGAAAATCATGTGGAATTATCTTTTCCTATTGATGAAACTACATATTTCTATGGGAACTATATCGAATTACATATTTTTGTTTTCATGATCCCCTTAATATTAAACAGCCAGAAACCATGCTTTAGTAGGGGATTTATATACTTTTCCATGGGATGATTAGGAGCGGAGGTGTTTAATATAACGGGGATGGTGATTGGATTGTGGTTTCTAGCCAGGCAGCCAATGCCACCATCCTATAAACCACCCTAAAAATTGTTATTTTACATCATCCCAAATAGGGGTACACCCAATTTTTTTCACCCAAAATTTGGGATGATGTAAAATAAACATTTGTTGGGTGGTTTATGGGATGGTAATTGTGTTAGCCAATATTCAACTGACCATGTTGCAAATGATTTATGATTCGGTATACCGCATGAATGGAGAACTCCCGCAAAATCATGAACTTGAATCGAGGAGAGTCTCTCGCACTGGCCTGTATTGGGCATTTGTTTCATGGCAGTGTCACAGTCCTCCCATGCACTGGAGTGATGTGTTTAGTCATATCATTTCTGCACAAATGGATTCTTAAAATCGAACCCCTAAATCCACCAGTGAATCATCATTTTACCGATTAAACATGGCCACAACTGCTGGGGATACTCAATTTTCAGGTGCCATACCCCAAAATCATGCAGAACGGCCCCTCATGGGGGAGTGATTTTTGCTCTCAAAATGGTCAAACATACCGGTATTTACAGTGTTTTCTGACCAAAATAGGCTTAAAACCGTTACTTTAGAGCAAAAAATAGAGTTCACCTCCAAAGGCTATCATATGCTGTCATAAATCACTGGCATCTACAGACTCTTGTGACAGGATCCAATTGTTCCTGTGAGGCTTGCAAAGAACTACAAACAATCAGCAACAGAAAACATTTGCTGCACAGCATGCCATAAGAATGGGTAGCTGCGCGTCTTGCAATAGAATATACAGTAGCAATAGGTGACTAGTGTGATGGAGGTGATGGAGAAATTTTATTGCTAGAAGCAATTGATATGATATAGTTGTTTCTTCATGAACTTGTTAGACTGTTATAACTTGTTATCTGATCTGCTTTCATCGTCTCGTTTCATTGAACTCCAAATGGATTCCACAGTTGGCTTCAGGCGACGAGCTCGGGTGGCTGGGCGCAAGGGGCAGCGGCTGGCAGCGGCTGGCAGCGGCTATAGCAACCCCCCAAAAAAGTTAAGAGAGGTACCATCCAAAGCTAAAATAGTCGTAAATTGATGTAATTAATTAAATTGCTGTTTGATCTTGTTTGAAGTTCCTGTAGATCTATAATGATCTATACGCGTTGAATCTCCTACCACTATGCGGTGTGAGGAAGGCGACTAGAAGTCAAAAATCTTCGTCTGGTTTCTGGCAATTTTGCCTCCCGAAACAACCGAGGACACCAACCTTTGGTTTTGTAATACCCCGTCCTTTCGAGTACTGCAGTCGGTGAGATCCTGTGTCATGACACTTTAAAGGGATGTCCAGGTAGCTCCTGAAAATTGATATTTTATAGGGTTTTGAAATGGTGATGAGAGATTTGACCAACCACAACTATTCGGGTTTGTTTGAAAATGAGCCTCAGTTATTTAACAGGGACAAACATGAGTAATTAACCAATGTTGAAACAAACCTAAATGGGGCTGTCAACCAGCTTTTTGATGGACTTTGGAAGGGTTTATCACGGTTTATCCAAAATCCACACATATTCCATATCATGAATTGTACCCCGAAATTTCCCTTCAAAACCCAAAGTGTTGAGGTGCAGATTTGTCTGGTGGATTCGACTCAGCAACGACTTTCTGCACCTTGGAATGAAATATGCGAAACTGAGTTTCATCATTTGCAGGAGATTCTCCCACCATTTGGTTTCCCTACTAGAAATCAAGTCTTTGCGAGCATCTCCCCATGTTTCTTCATTTTTTAGACATGAAGAACTAGAGAATTTCCACTGAAATACATCAGGTGTTTCCATATTTGTCCACGAAGATATGCCTTTGCAGCAAGGTCCACTTCCTATGCTCTTGGCGCAACTCTTGCTGTGGTGCGCATGCTGACATGGGGCACAAGGTCCCGATTTTAGTCCTGTGAGGTGTCTACCATCCTGATGGTATACGTGCTGAATGTAGTTTGCATGTGAGATCGTTCATCCCTTATCCCTAGGATTAATAGCCCTTGCATAAGGGTACCCACATGAATATAAATACGTATATATATATATATATATATATACACATATTTATTACTTTATTTACATATGTATGTATCAATATATATATATATACACATACATAATGCAATGTATAAATATAAATGCATGTACGTATCTCTATGTACATATCTGTATATTATGATTTTATATTATATATATATCATATGTGTATGTATGTATATATATATATATATCATGTGTGTATGTATATATATATATATATATATATGGCCCCTAATATTAGGGGGCTGGACATATTCAGAATCAAGTGAGCAAGATTTGCTACAACCTTGAGGATTGTAGGCCGTGAGCTTTGAAGAAGGCTCAGCGATCCTCGCGCCAATGAAGTATTGATTTTTAGGATCTGAAGTAGTTGAAGTTTTATAGATGTCTGGCTAGTGGTTTCAAACATGCTGAAAAAAATGTTACAGTCTATTTTCAATTTTAAGCAATATATTGTGATATTGACATATTGAGTCATACAACTATAACGGTCACATCGCTCAACCGCCAAGGACCACCATAGATGTCCTTTTCTCACTACACCCCAGTAGTTCTTTGATGGAACAAGAGGAGTTACAAGGTGGTGCCCCCAAGATAGCTAAGTTGGTTTATAACTCCAATAATAGCTAAGTTGGTTTATAACTCCAATAACTATGGTTTATAGATGTTTATAGGTGATATATCTATAATGCAGTTAATGGGTTTTATAAACCAATTTATAACTAGGGGAGCACCACCTTGTACCCATGAAACCACTGACCACATCCAGTTTTGAACGCTTGAAGTTCTCAGCGCCGGCAGATGACCAATGCGAAAACGCATATTTCTGGTGCAACGCTGAGCTGAGAACCTCCCGTGGCCAACGGTGACACAACCGAAGATCAAAACTATTCTATAGAATCCTTTCAAAAAATGACATAGTGCATTGTTTGATACATGTTCTTATTTCTTTGATAAATTAATATACATCTTGTAACGTTTCCGAATGGTATTTCGAGAATGCCCATTTTGAATCAGCGCAGTATAGACGATGTGTTCCCGTGCATTGGCTGTACGTTGCCCAACTCCAGCGATTTCTTGCCCCAAATGCTGCAGCGGTGCAGCTTTTCGGGGCACGTTTGAAGGACATCCACCTCACGAAGTGATTGGATGGGTGACTCGCATAAATTGTTTTCTGTTATTTGATCTGTTGATTTCAACGAGAATTCTCAACATGTCTCAAGCTTCAGGATGATCCCAATATTTTGTTGTTTTTCAGGGTGAAACATGTGAAACCACCAGCAATGCGCTGAATGGTTTCGGCTCAAAAAGATGGGAGCGGGTTTTTGTCTACGCCGTGCTTTCCACGGTGCCGTGGGTTTCCGTTCTCGACGTTTTGAATGGAAAGGATGGGTTGCTAGGCCCGGCTAGGCTGAAAATGCAGGGATATCAGGCTAGGCTGAAAATGGATATGAGACCTTATGAGGCACCACGGGAAATCACGGGAAGATGACAAGTTTATCAAATATTATCAAATGCCGCATGGCAGTTTCCATGGCCATAGACTCGATAAATTCCACATAGAGAAGCCAACCCAAATCTCAGGAAAATTTAAAAAGACGGCGACTGAGACTTCTTGTGATATGAACAGACCTTCTTGATATTTAAATATATTTAATGCAGATATACATATGATATACACCGGAGAAAAAAAAACGAATTGATATTACCTTGTCAGAATTCCCAAGAAGTGACAGGTTATTGCAACGGAATTTTAATATGTCACAGTGGGGCAAGTGTTCGACGGGTTTGGACGTAGACCTGGTTCGCGACTTGCACTCAAAGAGACTTTGGAAAGCCTAAGGAAACCATAAAAGAGCAAAGGTGTACCAAAGCGCCAACTATTACTTAGATGAGATATTTGTGACGAAGTATGTTCTCTTTGTATACGCACACTTTTATGTACCGCATGATAGATATGATCTATATATTATATTATATTATATTATTATATTATATAACATTAACATTATCTATACAATAGATACCTTCCGCTAATCAAACATGGCAATTGAAAGTGAGCACTACATTTATATATTATTTCCCCACTACTGTAAAACCACCATTTTTGAGTGATTTCCGATTGCCACGTTTGATTACTGGAGGTCATATGATCATATCATATATGATCTGCGTTGTTCCAACAGATTCATGAAGAGAATCGTAACATGCCTTAGCTCCTAGATGCCCGGCTGCCCGGCTCCAAGATTGCATCGGAATTCATCTCATCCGCAGTTATGAGGCAACTATATCTGGTAAGGAACCCATTACGGGCACCACAACTGTCCTGCAGAATTGCAGCCTTAAACGCCTTAAATGATTCAAATGCCTCATATGATGCACAGCAAATTGCTTCAGGATTCTTGCTAGACATCGGTTGAGAGGAGTTCATCGGAAACATAAAATGAAACGCACACTCTGACTTCAATGCAAAGCTATAAACCTAGCAGCCATGTCCGATACAAGCTGGGGCTGCCAAAGCGTCGAGGACAAACGCTGCACGTCCGATGCAGGGCTCAGTTTTGTTGAAATGAGATATCGCAAGTATCGACCGGATGTGGTTTGTTTGGGGTAACATCATGTGAGCAATCCCCATGAAATTTATGAAATCCTACCGTTGATGCTAAAAAAACATGTTTATAAGTTTTACATGTTTCCCCCACTTCCATCCATTGGACGGACGGCTTTCGCACGTTCAGCGCCGTTGACTCCGGAGGAATGCGCAGTGCCAACCTGGGACCATGCTGTAGGTGCGGGAAGCTGAAGGGACAATTAACTATAGCTGTAGTGAATAGTCTAGTCAATAGCAAGTAATTAATCACCAGATGATAAGTAAGAGATTAATTGACAAATCATGATAGTGAATTTGTACAGAATTAGTAATGATTAGAGTAGTATTCAAGTAGCCAATACGGTCATTAGTCAATTAAAACTAAGTTGTTTTTTAGCAAGTTAACTAATAGTCAATTATAGTCTAGTCAATAGCAAGTTATGTATGTAATGACTGTAGTCCTCAGTGTTTAGTAGTTAATATATGTTAATAGCAATCAATAATCGCAATTATATTTAGTAATTATCTTTACAAAGTACATGATGAGCCAGTAACTATGCCGAAAATGATACAAGTAGTTACTAGTATAGTTACTAGTATAGTTACTAGTATAGTTACTAGTAATCACTTCAATAAAGAGATTTTAGTATACAAAGAGCTCTGTCTGTATATGCAGATTGGCATGTGTGCAGAGAGATACATACCAATCCCATGCGAGGACCAGTCATGCAGTCCTACATTCCCAGAATTCGTTGACGGAAACATCTGCGGGAAACACCCCGGCAGCCAACCAGCCAGTGTCCTATAGATTTTCCCAAAGCCAATGATGATCATCTTTGGTGATGGTCCCAATCCCATTCAATCATATTAAATCCCCGTGGTCGATGGCTACAATCCAGTTCTAATCCACGGCCAGGTCAACTGATGGTGGCTGCGCCATGGGCATGTTTAACGATGCTGGATGAGATCCGGGTCATCCGGGTCATCCGTGAGAAATTTCCATGGGGGTCACATGGGGTAACTATCCCAAAATCGCAGACGTCGTCAGGTGAGTGATCCGATTTACTCAGATGCGAAGCATGGTGCTGGAATATGCACACCTACAAAACTGGGTTATAAATATGGGGGTAAATGTGGAGGTGTGCATATTCCAGCACCATGGTTCGCATCTGGGAATCTAGAACCATGAGAATTTTCAAGCGAATGGATGATTTGGATGAGAGTGGATGGATTTGGTGTCCTTATCTACTGCTTTTGAATAACTAAAGATCAACTCTTACATCAACTTACTAAGGTGCTTCTCCCGTGAAGGTACAGAAGTTATCACAATTCCTGGGATGAACTGCCAAGACTTGGGACCCTTGGGAGCCTTGGGAGCCCTTAGCGAAGCCTTCGCGCCAGTCTGGCATGTGGCTGGTCTTCGTTTTTCTGGGCAGCTGCTTGGACCAAGTCAGGATCTGGTGCGAAGCTGCTGGGAGGTCCATGCACGGTCCTTGGAGGTCCATGCTTTTCCAGGGCTTCAACAGCTAAACTGAAGCCTAGACATCACCATTTTTGGGTGATTAGATGCTTTTAGTAATTGTGAACTCCCCTGTTCAGTGGATATAGAAAAAAAATCTGGAACCCTGCAAAGCAAAGGTATTTATCAGGAGCTTCCTTGCCAAGGTACAGCAATTTTGGAGGATTCAGGGTCCGCAATCTTGACAAGCACCCACACTTGGGGATAATAACAATTCCCCAAATGAACCAAAATCCCACAGATGATACAGATATATTCAGATGGTTTTTGTTTACAGATACCAGTAGGATCAAATAGTGCTGCCATTCAAAGTTGCCTGGGTGCCCATTCCTTAAGGGTAGCCATCAATCACACAATGAAGTTTTAAGACCACGAAACAAAGGAACACCATTTCCAGTCATGTACCCTCTGGTAATTTAACATAGCTATTGAAAATGGCCCATTTATAGTGATTTTCAGTAGCTATGTTAGTTTACCAGAGGGTATTTGATAGTTTTTTTAATTAAAAAAAAGACCATGGTTTCGTGGACCAAATGATTCTATCATTAAAATTGATGCAAACGAACTTCCTGGTGAAGCTGGGTGGATTTTCCCGAGCAAACTGAGCAAACCAATTCACTGAAAAATATCCAATTCAATATCCTGTAATCCATGAAATATCCTATTAACACCTATTAACATCTATTAACACCTATTAACACCTATTAACATCTATTAACATCTATTAACACCTATTAACATTTGTTAACATCTGTTAACACCTATTAACATCTATTAACATCTATTACCACCTATTAACATCTATTAACATCTATTAACATCTATTAACATCTATTAACATCTATTAACACCTATTAACATCTATTAACAGCTATTAACACCTATTAACATCTATTAACAGCTATTAACATCTATTAACATCTATTAACATCTATTACCACCTATTAACATCTATTAACAGCTATTAACATCTATTAACATCTATTAACATCTATTACCACCTATTAACATCTATTAACAGCTATTAACATCTATTAACAGCTATTAACATCTATTAACATCTATTAACATCTATTAACATCTATTAACATCTATTAACAGCTATTAACATCTATTAACAGCTATTAACATCTATTAACATCTATTAACATCTATTAACACCTATTAACACCTATTAACATCTATTAACATCTATTAACACCTATTAACATCTATTAACATCTAGTAACATCTATTAACATCTATTAACATCTATTAACATCTATTAACATCTATTAACACCTATTAACACCTATTAACATCTATTAACAGCTATTAACATATTAACATCTATTAACATCTATTAACATCTATTAACATCTATTAACATCTATTAACATCTATTAACACCTATTAACATCTATTAACAGCTATTAACATCTATTAACATCTATTAACATCTATTAACATCTATTAACATCTATTAACACCTATTAACGCCTATTAACACCTATTAACATCTATTAACACCTATTAACATCTATTAACATCTAGTAACAGCTATTAACACCTATTAACATTAACATCTATTAACATCTATTAACACCTATTAACACCTATTAACACCTATTAACATCTATTAACATCTATTAACACCTATTAACATCTATTAACATCTATTAACATCTATTAACACCTATTAACATCTATTAACATCTATTAACATCTATTAACCGATTAACATTTATTAACAGCTATTAACATCTATTAACATCTATTAACATTGAATCCCGATTTTTGTGGCAAGTCCCCATGACAGTTGGTCCAAAAAACTCGGCTGTGGAGCTTGGACTTCCATTGCCGGGATTGAATCCTGAGATCCCAATAGAAGGGCCCGCCGAAAAAATGTGGCCACCTATATACTTGATATTATATCCTAATATAATCCCGATAGATATATAGTGTGTATATATATATAGTATATGTAGTATATATAGTATATATATAGTATATAATATATATATAGTATATATAGTATATAATATATATATAGTATATATAGTATATATAGTATATATAGTATATATAGTATATATAGTATATATAGTATATATAGTATATATAGTATATATAGTATATATAGTATTTATGTTATATATAATATATATAGTATATGTATAGTATATAGATAGTATATATATAGTGTATATATAGTTTATACATAGT
>Ga0126342_10022551_pt1 | contig 10380 bp, 7 predicted proteins | sample Cyp1metagenome_FD_92528 | JGI IMG/M metagenome (GOLD analysis project Ga0126342, IMG submission 92528) | Coral microbial communities from Lord Howe Island, Old Settlement Bay, Australia - Cyphastrea 1 metagenome | ecosystem: Host-associated > Invertebrates > Cnidaria > Coral ...
AACTTCTAACTGACGGGCACAACTTCTAACTGACGGGCACGTACCATCACGAAACACTGCCTACAGTGAGCGAAATGAACATAAACGCGCCCTGACAGGCAGTTTTACGCTCTCCCCCATGCGCGCCGACAGCGGTCCGGAAGGAAAAACAAGGTTTACCGCAAATGTCAGCAAATAGACCCAGCATTTGATTCACAGGGAATTTCTGTCCGTCTGGAAACTTGATCAGTTTATGAATCTTTTGTGCAAAAATTGATTTTAATGTCTGGAAAAGAAAGAACATCAATGTTTAGTTGATGCATGATCTCCATAACTTGTTTTTTTTTGGATTGCGAATTAGAACCTCTGCAATTAAGCGTTGCCATGCGCCATTGGATACATAAGGTTTTTTACTGTCAGCATGTTGTCGGGTTGGTTGAAATCTTGTTACAAGAGGTGTATAAAAAGGCATTCTTTGTTTTTCATGTGTGACATTGTGTGACTATTTTTTTGTGTTGGAAGCTGACCAGTCGAGTTTTCTTCTGATGGCAATGGTCACGCCTTCGCCTTTGGAAACCTCGTCGGTTTTGGCCTTGGCCAGCAGGGTAGGTTCCTGGGTTGCGGGATCCAGCAAAGAGGTTGCAACCAAATTCCTCAATGCTGCGTTGCCATTTTGTTTTCTTAGTCGCCAATGTCTGCGGTTGTTTCCCCGAAGGGTTTCCCACTGTTCGTACCTAGCTTACACAGAAGTTTTGGACGAAACCTGAATGTATGAAAAGTGCCTAAAAGAGTCAAAAAACTGGAATTTGCACTAACGTGGCACCTGCCATGCACGTATCAATATTTGACCTTTACATGGATTTTGGTTTGTGTCCAACGTTAGTTTGGGGAGAGTAATAGAAAGTGCAGTTAGCATCGCAGCCCGCAACTGTTTTACCTGCCGCAAAACATGGACCATGAATTTCTGGGTGATTCTTTGGGCGCATTGTACAGATCATCGAAAGGTCCTGCGAGACAACGCATCTCACTCAAGACGATCATGGTCCTAGTCATGACACAACTGAGCATCCTAACGTGTTTGGGCCTGCAGGCTGGAAGATGTGTAGCAAAACTCTCGCATACTCTTACCATGCCATTTGTTTTGTCGAAAGGATGCCACCTTGGTAGCATAGTTTCGATGTTGGAGTTTGTTGGCCAGTCGATGTCGTAGCAGTTGTTCTATGTGTGATTTTGTTCTGCAAGTCTTTCCAAAGTTAGCAGCTGCATTAAATGCAGAACTGGAACCTCCAATGAACCTCCCATGTTCATCATTTCCGTAGTCTTTATCGTACGTTTTGGAGCTGCATCTTTGTGTTCGCTACCGGTAGCAGAAACCATGTGGATGATGTTTCAGGCAACGGGGCACCCGTAAAAAAATCACCTGCCTTCGACTTCTCTTCATGGGGGGATTCACCCCAAAAAAAAACTTTTAGGGATAACTGGTTGGTGGTTGAGCCACCCCTCTGAAAAATATGAGTTCGTCAGTATTATTCCCAATATATGGAAAAAAATATGCCAAACCACCAACCAGGATAATGTATGATTCATACGATCATGTTTAGAATCCATTTTGCTGAAATTGTACAAAATTATTGGGTTCACGTATGTTCACGTGCCATGATTCAGGCAATTCAGGCCCGCGTGGCGCCGCGTGAAACACCGGCGCCACGAAGATTTTTAGGCAACGATGTGTTTGGAGATTTGACCGAAGTTTGAAGGAAAATGACGTGATTCGTAGCACTCTTTCATTGCGCCGAGTTGATCCAAAAAATCAAGCAATGAAAAAAGGTTTGACCCGACCGTGCATCTCACAGCGGATCTCCTTTTCTTGCAAGAGACTCGCTGCCAAATTCGCGAAGGCATCCAGTGATCGCACTGACGAGCAGCATTTCGAAGTTAGCACGTGACGTTTTCCATCGCATTCCTATTCGTGAAGAATGTGCTGGAGCATCTTTATTTGCCTTGACAACTTGTGTGATCTTCACTGCAGAGCAGCGGCGACCGGAGAAATTCCAAGCGGCATGGTTTACGCAGCTTACACTTTGTCGATGTTGCGAAGCAGGGTGATGTGTTGACTTTGTGGCCAGCAACGATCAAGGTTTCTCAATTTGCGAGCATGTAGGGGGTACCGCCGCCGAAGGTGCGCTTCAGGGTGAAGGCTGCGTCTAGTCAGAAAGGGCGTTGAACTAGCACAAAGGCTTGTAGATAGGTACTAAAGGAAGATAGGTACTAAATGAAATACAAGGGATACCTGCAGCAGGTAGGATTTGATTGGAACACTAGTGCTTGCTGCACAAGACTGTGCTATTGTACAACTGGATGCTTCTAGTTTAAGGCTGCCGCAAACATGTATCACTTGGCACATAGCCAGTATAGTTGGTACCAAAACAATGGCTTCATCTAGTGATGTTTGAGGCGGAACAGGATTCACAGGATTCCGAGGCACAACCCCAAAATGGCAATATGGTGAACGGATGATATCACATAAACAATCATAAACAGAGGATTTAGGGATTCCTATTTTCGGATTTAAACCATCTTAAAAGCCATGTATTGCAATTGCTAGTGGGAAGGGAGTGCAAAAAAACAACTGTATCCTGGCCAGACCCAAAGGATGGCTTCGGAGATTCTTTGTGCGCTGGAAAGTTAACAGGACACCACAAGGTGGTGCCCCATAGTTAGCTAAGTTGGTTTATAAGTCCCATAACTATGGTTTATGGCAGATATAACTATAGTTCATGGGGTTTATAAACCAACTTATAACTGGGGGGCACCATCCTGCAGGACCATTCCGCCAATTATTTCAACTTGAAAGCCGCAAGATAATTTTGTGGATCAGACGCGATCGTTTCGCATCACAATCGAACAGATTCTGCGCATGGGTGCGACACATGCGACGACTCCGAGACTTTTGTTTGGCGATTGGGGTCAAATGTGATGTTACGAGAGGTGAGTTGGTTGACAGTTCCAAGGAAGTGTGAACAGTTGGTTGACTGTGATTGTGTCTATAGAATTTTCATGATTCCCCAAGTAGGAATACACGATGGAATTGGGCATCACAATTCCCACATCTGGTTATATTCAGTAATAAAAAACAGTGATAATCTATGATAATCTGATAGCCTGTGAAATAAGCAGATATTTGGTTCCCATCAATGCTTTATTCAAGTCTCCAAGGACCGTTTCCGATGGCCAAGGGCAAATGTTTTGAAAAAACACCCCATGTTCCAAGCAGAGGTTGCTGTTGTTTTGTTGTTGCTATTTGATGCTCAGATTTCTCGTTGTTCTTTTCCATTTTGGAGAAGCTTGGAATTCCCCTCTGGTAAATTAACACAGCTATGGAAAATTATAGAACATGATCATCACAGCAAAATCAACTATAAATGGCCAATCTTTCAATAGCCGTGTTAAATTACCAGAGGTACCATCTGGTTATTTAACATAGCCATGGAAAATGACCCATTTATAGATGATTTACCTATTGAAACCTCCATTTATGAGGGATTTTCCATGGCTATGTTAAATTACCAGAGGGTAACTCAGCTAAATTTGGACAGTGACGTACGAGTTGGCTGCCTTCCTCGCGGCGCTTCGCGGTGCTCTTTCTGGTTCTGTTGCTGTTTCCACAGGTTTCCGATTTCCGGTGTTTTTTGTTCTAAGAAAATCTGAATCCCAAGCTGAAAGTGCTGATTTGCAACCATGGTTTGTTATATGTTCAGATATTTTCTGATGCTTTCAATTGCTGCAAGTAGACACTTGGCATGCACTATGCCGGGTGTTTCACCGGTGGAACCATCAGTTGCTCTGGGAGGCTCGTTGTTTCAACGTTGCGCAGTTCGCAGTTCGCATCACTCCGCTCGTTTCACACATCGGCTCGTTGCGTTTGCGAAGATTCGCCAGGTGAATCCCCATCACCCCAAACGCGACTTTTTTGCGAAGCCATGCGAAGCCAGTGCAATACCAACTGTGTTGGAGATGTCACATCCCCAAATCGGGATGTAGAAGTCACCACCAATCAGTATAAACAATAGCAAAATATATACCAAACACCTATTTTTTGAATGTTCAATATCAGTGAGTCTGTGAGTCTGAAGGAAATCTTGCAGGAAACTTGGGATTTCCCAACCACAAAAAAACGAAAGTCCTAAAAGAATTTCTAAGCAAATTCTGGCAATATGATGAGACGTCGACTTGGAAGTCGTATCACATGCCCACATCTCAGCTTTCAAGTAGTTTCCAGCCATCTGCCGGGAACTGAGAGACGTCACTTCTACCGAACGCCCCGCAGCTTCTATCAGTCTCTCTCTCTCTCTCGCGATCGCGGGATCCGCGGAACACTCACAAGACCACATGCCTGGCGATGGGATTCCATGTGGCAGTGTGTCAAAACCTTGTACCCCTGGTGAACATCAAAATAGCTGGTAAATGGATGTTCATCCCACTAAAAATGGTATTAATATGTATTAATAGGTATTGATCCATACCCATGTGATTCCATGATTCCTGATGGAATGAGACGATCCCATGGGCCTCCATGACCAACATGGGATGCGGCTTGATGCGGCTTGACTCATAAAATCACCATGGACGCCGGACCAAAACGTACGTGGTATACGCTGGTAGGTGTCTACCCCGAATCCGCGTATTTTCACCAGCATATTCTCCATAAAATTTTGAGGCTTCAACTATTATTAGAGACACACCAAGATCATTAAATATTGGAGAAACCATGACAAACTCATCTCATATGGCTATGGGTCAATACCTATAGATACATTACAATAGTGGGATGAACATCCATAAATCCCAGCTATTTTGGGGTTCACTAGGTACCAGGGTTTTGACTCATACCCATATATTCTTATGGTAATCATATAGTCGTTGATGTGATATTCATCCGACTCTCTTCCCACAACAGCGTCAGGCGTACGTGGCGGCTCCTGCTTCACCTGGCTCCTCGCCAAGAGATTGCAGATGCAAAAGGCACCAAACTGTTTCTCTATCCATATATTGTGTATATTATATATATATGATATATATGTTTATATTATATATATGATTATATAATATATATATATATATATATATATGATTATATTATATATATATGATTATATATATTTATATATTTATTGTTATATATGATAGATACGACTTCGTCATGTTCATTTCCCATTTCATTTACCAGATTCCCATCGACTCCCCAAAAAATTGTTCCCCGATTCCATCAGAAATCGATCACATTTTTGTGGGCAAGTCTTCCGCAGATCAGTGCTACACTCACTTGAAAGGTCCGAGTCTTAAAAGGTTGTCACAGGACATTGTAATTTACCATGTATAATTACCATCATTTAAGGAGTTTTCCAATCAAAGGTTCCCCTGAAATCATCCATTTGAAAAGGATGGTCATGGATTTTAAGGGCTGTTTCCATTGTAAACCATCCAGCGTCTGGTATCCCATGGTAGCCCCATTTCTGGAAACCCCCAGAAGCCCATCCAAGCCCCGTCCTGCACTCGTCGCTTCGGGGGCAGAGGCCGCTCGAAATCATCTTTGCCTCGTGTGGCGATGGCACGACTTTGTCAGACTGTCAAGGCTGGGAATGTCAGGTGGGTCACGAATCGACTTTGTCCAAGGATGAGGTCATTCTACCACAAGTGGCATGGCATCTTTATCCATTTTTTCAGGAAAATCATAAAAGAACAAAAGATATGCATATATGGGTATGGGTCAAAATTAGGTACCCCAAAATTATGGATGGTTAATACTAAACTAGACTAACATCTGTGGTTCCCTAGGTCTTCCATTTTGACCCACATCCATATACATTATTTCAGGCAAAGGATATCAAGAAAGAATTTGGGTGGTATTGGGATACCTTCTTTCCAACAAACCTAAAAATATTCAATCCAGATTAACTATGGGATGGTCCATATACAACAGGGAAATTTCGGCAGTTGTTCACCCATCCAGTTCACCAACATTTCACAAGAACACCGTGGCTTGGAGATGTGTGGCTGGTTTACCTGGTAGTCAACCGTGGCTAGCCGGGACATCCACGAAACTAAATGGAAGAATCATCGAAGTAAATGGTGGATTTTCCATTAATGGGGTTAAAACAATGTCATAAACTACCCATTTTCCTGGGAATGGTAAACATTATCCCACCTATATATTTATGGTGATGACTGAAGGATGGTTTATATGTTTATGGCATTGTTTTAACCACATTACCCTCTGGTAAACTAACATAGCTATTGAAAATGGCCATTTATAGTGGTTTTTCCCATTAAATATGGTGATTTTCCATAGTTATGTTAGTTTACCAGAGGGTAGTCAGACTCACCTGAAAAGGACTTGAAAAACTCACCCGAGTTTGTGACTGAAATGGTCCCATGGTCCTCCGGAATCTTCCAGCCATGCCAAGAAACGAGCCAGGTAGCGTTGAAGTCCCAGCCACAACTGGTAGATATATGTGTATGTATATATTGTATTATTATATTAGTTTTTAACATATTATATTATATTATACTATTTTATTTTATATTATAATATATTATATTATATTATATTATATTGTTTATTGTATCATACTAAACTATACTATATTAATTATATTACATTATATTACATTATATTACATTACATGATTTCAATCACATTACATTGCATTACATTACATTACATTATGTTATATCATATTAGACTAGACTTCTAAAGATACTCCTACAGTTACTTTTCGAACATATTGTATTAGACATTAGACTAGACTTCTATAGATACTCCTATAATTACTTTTCTAATATGGTACTTACACTCATTATACGACTGTATGATATTGTATGATATCGTATACAGCCCTTCAAAAACAAATAATCTCATTTACCCTCTGGTAAACTAACATAGCTATTGAAAATGGCCATTTATAGTGGATTTACCCATGAAAAATGGTGATTTTCCATAGCTATGTTTGTTTACCAGAGGGTAAGCACCATACCCATAGGATCCATGTATGCTATATATGGTAACATTTACCATCAATATACCCCAAATGTTAGCATATATACCATACATGGATCCTATGGGATATATATGGGATATATAAAGCTCTTGTGATTCGGATACCATGGAAAAAAACGAACCCGTCCCGCCTGGCCCCTGCTCAACAATCGCCCCAGGCATCAAATGTCGGTATCCGCGCCTGCGACAGTCGCAAAATGTTGAATGATGAAATCTCCGGTTTTTTGGTCTGAAAAAAGGAAATATCCCAAATAGCAATTGAAATCAATATGGGGGTGGGTCAAAACCTATTATTATCAATTCTAATGGGATGAACATCCATTTACCAGCTATTTTGGGGTTCACTAGGTGCCAGGGTTTTGACCAATAGCCATATCTCGTTGGTGGTGCAATAACCATCTTGAAAAATGATGGAGTTCGTCAATGGGAAGGATTATCCCATGTTCCGAAGCAACAACCAGAATATAGATCATGGAGAAAATGATGATATGATGATGATTCAGCATCCAATTCTTATATATTCTTATAGGCTTCCCCCTCACAAGAAATTCAGGTAACGATTCGTGGATGCTGGAGATTTTGCAGATCAGCATCATCCACGCCATCCTGGATTTTGATGCGAAATCTGCGACTGCTGCGATGGGGAAAAAAGGGCAAACATCCCCAATGAATCACCATGATTGCTGCTTATGAACTCTCCATACCAACTGATAGCTATGCCGAAAAAAACGTCATCATATTGCCATCCATTGCCATTTTTTGCCGCCATCTCGCCTCTATCCCCCATTAACCCCCTCATATTCTCCGCATAGTCGAGGTCAAACTCCATGTTTTGACAGTTCAATCCCTGTATTGCTGCTCCTTAAACAAAAACTAATCATAAAGTTGCAGCAATACGAGTTGGTGGTTGAGCCACCCCTCTGAAAAATCATGGAGTTCGTCAGTTGGGATCATGAAAAATTCCCAACTGAATGGAAAAAAAAAAATGTTTGAAACCACCAACCAGTGATTATTAATCATGCTTAACCATCATTAACCATCATTAACCATCATTATCCTATACTAAACCAACCAGATAAAGTTGCAGCAAGACCTTTTCCATCCTTTCGCCTAGTGGAAAAAACTCCCCGGTTCTTTCAGCCCCCAGAGAGCCCGGCATGAAGTTCTGGTGGCGAAGTTGCTGCATCGGGTTGGAGCCCTCGCGTTTTGACAGAAAAACTTTGGAGTTGCCAATTTCTTCTGAAACTTTTCTGGGATATAAATCATATAAATATGTATAATATATGTATGTATGTATATATTATGGAGGGATATAAATGATATAAATGATATAAATAAATAAATATATATATATATATTATGGAGGTATATAAATGATATAAATATCTGTATATATATAATGTAAATAGTACAAGTAATATAAATATAACACAAATCAATCAAAATGATGTGGGTGAAATGGATTGTCCAAAAATGACATGAAGGATTCATCTGATTCATGGTCATTTTTGGAAACATGATCCCAAAATCACCCTGATCTTAGAGATTGACCCATCCAGTTGATCCATGGCGGGAAAACCCAAAAAAAATCTTCATGATCCATCTCCAAGTTGAAAAACTGGACCAAGTTTTTTTTCAAAATTGGACTGCGGTTTCTCCCAGACTCGATTTGCAAAGAACTCCTTTGGTCCCAAGAAGCCGACTGGGCCAAGACATGCTCACTGTGACCATTCTGGCATCCGGGATCCAATGATCCATTGTTCGCTGGTTAACACCTTGCCAGTTGGAAAAAAAACACAAAAAATTGTTGGTGGATGAATTCAACCTTTGAAAATGCCTAAAAAATTGTTCAAATCAATTTTTCAAGACATTTCCATGTCTCATGGCCCCTCATACTTTTCATGGTTTTCATACTTTTCATCCAAATTGTTATCGCTGTAATCTCTGGTTGATGCTGTGAATCTCCACTTATGTTGCATAACATCCAGTTTTGGCTGGTCTTTGTTTCCATTTTGCACAATTTATTCATGAGAAATCCATTGAAATTCCATCCGCATCCACCCACCTCCATCGAAAAATCCCTGGTCCGCCTCCCCCTCACTCGTGCGGAGTGCATCATCCAAGACGTCGTCACGGCAGGGTTTCCACCTCCACATTTTTTCGCGTTCCAAATGGGGGATATACCATGGGAACTAATCCCAAAAAATGGCGAAAAAATGTCATGTTATTTCCCCTAATGTTATATCTAATTTTGGGTGTCTGAAAATGTGGTATATATATCTATATATCTATATATATATACATATATACATATATATATATATCTATATATATCTATATATATCAATATCTATACATATACATATATATATATATCCCCAAAAAATGTCTGTTTCATGGGGAATCTATGATGATTTTTCCTATGGGATCTTGGGACTAGACATATAAAAACGCCACGGAGAGTTCACACCGTGAATTCTTCAACGGCAAAAAGAACAAAGGGTGAATTACTCAATAGATATACCAATTACTCTCTGGTAAACGTTAACATAACTATAATGGGAAATAATATGACATAACTATAGATATGACCATGTATGACCCAGCTATAAAATTACTCAATAGATATACCATTTATAGATGATTTTCCCCAGCTATACCTAATCATAGATGATTTATAGATGACTCCCTTCATTTATGGATGATTTTCCACTATCCTCTCATAAACGTTAACATAACGAACTGGAAAGATCCACCGTGCTATTAATGGGAAAATCAACTATTTCGACTGGGCCATGGCTTCAATAGCTATGTGAAATTACCAGAGGGTATCAATCGTATGACGAGGTAGAAATACCAATAAACAATGATGATAATGATGTATTGAGAAAAAGGCTAGGGCAGCATCTTCCCAAATCAGAATGGGCACCACCATCACATCACTGAGTCTCAAACTGAAAGGAACAACTCTGACTGGAACCCCCAAAACTTTTGCATATATTTTGAATTGGTTTTTAATTGGTTAGCCTTGGACAAGTCCAAATAACTCAAACAACTCTCCACGTTTCGGGAATACTTTGGATAGTCCATATATTTACTCATTCTATTCACCATATATATATAACATGTAATATATACATATGATATATTGATATACATATTGATATACACAATATAATGTATATATATATATACATCCTCCAATGGCTGCGCCCCAGTTAAGGTACGGACCTCACATTCGACCCTACCGCAGCCTCACATTCGACCCTACTCCAAAATAACGTCATGCAGCCTCACATTCGACCCTACCCTAACAAAAATATGCAACCCTTCCAGGAAAAAAG
>Ga0126342_10022552_pt1 | contig 10380 bp, 13 predicted proteins | sample Cyp1metagenome_FD_92528 | JGI IMG/M metagenome (GOLD analysis project Ga0126342, IMG submission 92528) | Coral microbial communities from Lord Howe Island, Old Settlement Bay, Australia - Cyphastrea 1 metagenome | ecosystem: Host-associated > Invertebrates > Cnidaria > Coral ...
AGATCCTGGGGGGGGTTGGATATCCCGACCCATGGATCCTACATTTAACGTACACCCACCGGTCAAATAATGTATTTAGGGGGGGTCCTGGGGAATCAAATTCTTGGAGAACGGTAAATGTATGTAAATACATTTTTAGGGGTGGGTGATTCAGCTTTACTCTTCAAGGAACCGATTTCCAGGAATTTCCAGGAAATTCTATAGGTATCTAATCCCACCCTTCAAGCAGTTCTGATAAATCTCTATAAATCTCTCAAGGCTTTAGTGCAGAATATCCCAACATGGATCTGGAGGATCAATCTTAATGGCTTCAGGGCTGGATAAAATCTGGAAAGTCGATGGTTTCATTCATCCAAGTTGTCTCTTGTTCTTAGCTTTTCGGCAGAAATCCTGTTTGACCACCATTTCCAACGATTAAGGTTCAATAGGTGGTCAACAAAGGTTGGAACTAACCATGACAGGAAACCTCACATTGGACCACCATTTCCCAGAGATACCGTGCCAAAGATCTGCACGTTTCACTGCCAGCCCGACCCATTTTTCCTGAGTGCCAGGAGTAAACACTGCATCGAAGAGAAATTGTTCATCCTTCACCTGCAGGGCCATTTTCGGCGCCATGAGATCGATATGGGAAGTCGATGGGAAGCGAATTTCTGAATCTGCAGTGGTTGGTGGTTGAGCCTACCCCTCTGAAAAATATGAGTCAAATGGGATGATGACATTCCCAACTTCCCAACTGAATGGAAAAATAAAAGCCATGTTCCAAACCACCAACCAGTGAAGTAGCTACAATAGTGTGTATTGTTAAGGAATCTGATATCCATTCAATCATGGGTAAATTATGATGATTCACTAACCTGAAATGCGGCCATTTTGGGATGATTCCTCTAAAATAAACCATGATTCCGGCGAGGTCGCGACGTGAGGTCGTTATAATTTACCCAGATCATTGTTTTGCCTCACTGAAGTTCCGCGGGGGATGGACTAGTCACATGAGTTCGATGCTGGCTGGAAAGCTGTGACAGTGTCAATCCTCGCGAAGAATTCTTGGAACTTTACAAAAACATGCAAGGCCTCAGAAATGGCCCTGGGAAAAAAAAACATGAATTTTCATCCTGTATTATTTGAAACGGACGTATTCCCAACAAAGTATATTGTCCCAACAGGATATGTATATCTAGTTTATAGAAGACTTCTTGCCCATATCTACATCATTTACAGCATCGATTAATAAGTTGCTGTGTAGCGTCCTCCTCATACCAATAAATTGTCCCAAAATCAAGCGAAGTTTCGCCTGATACAGAAAATACGTCCTAGAAATCAATGCTTTGTTCCACTGAAATAAGGAACGAGTGTTGATACTGCATGTCCTATTCATGTCCTATTGATCTGGTTCTGATTTTTCAAACTTGTTCGTACGTATCCATTAAAGGACACTCCCTAAAAAATGTATCAGAACACCTGATTTCATCGATTTTCACCCCACCTCTCTCAAACCTTTCTTCACCATCGAATCCCGACGTGCCTTCACTGTCATTTGGTCCACAGCCTATGCAACCGTTGGGCGTGGCGATACCGAACTGTCCACGAACTGGATGGAACATTGCCATTTCATGCAAACCTTTACTGACAAAACTTGGCGATAAACAATAAAAAAAACATGGATAGCAATGACACCCTCTGGCAATCAAACATGGCAATGGGAATGTCCTGTAAATGAAGGGTTTAATGGGAAAACCATGGAAAATCATCTATAAATGGTGGATGTTCAATTGCCATGTTTGACGCTCCGGTAAGCCATGACAAATTAATAGTTCACTGAAGAAACATGAAGAAACAGGCCATGGAATCACTCATCAAATTCGCTTTGGTCCAACAAGAGACCATGAGATGAGTGGGTAGTTTCAAATATCCTGAAATATTATACCATTTCATATTATACCCATATCCTCTTATTATACCTGAGTCATACCCTCTTATCATGAGACCATGAGGCTATGACTCATATTATACCTCTATAATTACCATATGTCCGAGTTTCCACCAGTTTTCAAATATATGTTCAATCCTTCATCTGAATCTAGAATATCCATGCTATGTTTACCCATATGTATTTAAACCACAAATAAGCCAAATGTAGTTAAATCTACTATATAACATGGATATCCATGGAAGGTATTGGTCTCTGGCTTTGTCTGAAAATAAAGTCCCCAAATTTCGGTAGGAATCACCAGTGGCCTACGAACAAGCATCGAAGGTGGGCTTCGAAAACCCATCAATGGATGACTGGGGGTACCCCCGCGACTTAGGAAACCTCGTTTTGCTGGTGATCAGAGAAAAAGAAACGCTAGTTTGTACTACCTGGACACTTCCAGGATGGGTAAAGAAACACAGAATTAACGACAAACACCGAAAATCAATAGTGGTTATATCACAAGTTTTTCAAGCTTGCATCTCTATCTATGGGTTCACATTGTTAATTTTTGGGCAATCACCACGCAGTTAGATCATCCGCGTTAAATGGTTTTATAGTTTCTCGTTTTATATTATATATATATATATCCCCTTCTGACTGGTGAAACTATTTGGTTTCGGTAGTGTAAACGTGATTGATGGTGAAACCCATGTTCTTTTATGTATGCCAACCCCTTCCACTTTTTGATGGCGAACAGTTTTGCAAAAAAAACAGTTTTAGTAGACTCAACCCTCAATTCTTGCTGTATTCTACTAATTCACTCATTGAAACAAGGCTACTTTGGGATAGTTCCTCTTGACCTTCGCCGATGACGTCACGACGTCTCCGGCTCCGCCTCGCAAATGGAGGTGTCCCCTTGCCCGGTTTCCTGGCGACCGATGTGCGGAGGGATTGAATCGGATTGAACAGGAATGGTGATATTCCCTATTTTCCTAGGGGTTCAATCAACCATCAATGGAAATTTCATAGGACAGCTATTATATATATAATATGTATGTATATATCTCCTTACCATCACTTACCCTGGGGTAATTTAATATATGGAACGTGGCTCATGGATATAAAATGATATAGAGCATTATAGAGCAGTCTTCTTTAAATGTGGAAAAACTTCGAAGGATTGTGTTTTGAAGACTGTACAAACGGCAACTATCTCTCCATACTCCTATTTGAGGATACAAATACGGTTTGAGCTCAATTGCCCAGGCAAATATAACCGGACATCAGTAGGGGTATAGGTCCACTTTTGGCTACATGTGTATCACGAGTGCTTATTAAATCATACCCAACAAGCACCAGAATTGAGTGCTCATAAGTGCGAATGCAGGTAGCTCTAGAATAGATCCTCTGGTAATCTAACATAGCTATGGAAAAGTGCTCATGTTTAGATGATTTACCTATAAGCAATGATTGTTTTCCATAGCTATGTTAGATTGCCAGAGGGTACAACGCGACCACCCTATTGTTGGATTGCGTTCAGAACATGGCACCTGCTGTGTTGGAGATATTCCGGTTCCGAGCTTATTACACAATGTGTGTGTTGGAGACATACCTACTAGTAGTGCTTACTTTAAGACCTTTGCTGCATAAGAAACATGAAAGCCAGAACATATTGGTTGGCTTGTGCCCATTCGTTTTGGGATGTATGTCATGTGTGTTTTTTTTACGTGAACAGTATGTGTATAATCCTAGGAGGCAATGTTCATCAAAACATCATCAACATCATCATTAGCAACATCACCATCACCATCGTCATCATCATCATCATCGTCATCATCATCATCATGGTCATCAATCGCATCAATCACATCAATGGCATCAATAGCATCAATAGCATCGTAGCACAGTAAAAGTAATAAGAATATATAAGAATCATAAGTATGTGCAAGTAGTATTACTATTACAACACTAAAACAAAACATCATAAAACATTCTGTTTAAATTGATGATAATACCTGATTAGTAATACAATAGTAATACATTAGTAATAATCATATGATGGTTAAAACAAAACATCATAAAACAAGAATCATCATCACCATCGTCATCGACATCCCAAAGCTGTCACACCGGCCCACAAGTGGGCCCTTTGTGGGCCTTCTTGCTCAAGGGTCTCACACGACAAAAGACCCGGATGGAGCCCTTCAAATCCTGGCGACCCAACAATGGCTCACAAGAAACCCTGAAACTTGCATAGGACCAGCAATAATCATGATTTTTAATGAGTTTTACTAGTAGAACTTCAATCAAATTGAGATCATCGTTAATTGGACCTAGAGTAACATGATTTCACATACAAAAATCGCGACAGTTAAGGAAAATCCACCACATTATTGTGAATTTCATTGGAATTAGAACAAATTATGGGCACGTTCAGCAACAGCTGCTTCCATATCAAAAAAAAATTATCTTTCCTGATTTGGGATGATAGCGATTTAAATTTGATAATACAATCCCACACAGTCCACCATACACCAGTCTTTTTGCGGATGCTCAGGCGACAGGCACTCAAATCAACTCTGGAAATGGTGCCAGTCGAACAAAAAGAGCTCACGCGGAGTAGAAGGAGTCAAAGAATCCGAATGAGTTAAAGGTACAATGACATGATACCTTCCAGAGTCAATGTCTTCTGACAAAAAAAACATGTGACAAAGGAAATATGGCTTTGTCTGAACATAGGTATACCCCCGCAAAAAAATATAGTTATAGCCCATAGCCATGAAAACCAATGGATTTTTGTTGGGGGTTGAAACCATTTTCAGATAATAAAACTGATATGATTGATATTGTTACATTAAAATGGTTGTCTAAAAATGGAGGGAAAACTGATATGATTGTAACACATTATAATGAAACTGATATGATTGTAACACATTATATTGAATCAAAATAACAACATCAATCAGTTATACCCATCATTGGTTGTTATGTATTGTAAATCCCCATGATTTTTTCTAACCAGTGGGCTTTTCTCGTATTTCAAGCATCGAATTTCTATTGGAAAAACGACACATTTCTGTTGATAAGACTCTCCCGGAGACCTGAGACGCTGTTTTTGTTCTGCTCCGTTCAAGGTTACGTATGTATACAGTATATATATAAATGATATCATATATGTATATGTATATACATATGTGTGTTATATCGCATGTATGACATGTCTGACATGTGTATATATATATGTAGAGAGAGAGAGAGAGTTCGAAGGTTATGATAACTCAATCATAATTCACTGACCAGAAAATAGCTGAAACTTGAAGCCATTTGGGAATGATTCCCGATCCTAATGATCATTCCATTGACGTCACACTGAGATCATTACAACTTTATCTTGATAGTTCTTGATATATATATGTATTATATGTATATATATATATATGTCAAAATATACGGATTGATATGATATAATATTATATTATATGATAATATTATACCTTGTGTGTTTATATTTGAGGAAAACCAGTTTCACCAATGTGTATGTGATGGGATTGTAAATCATGGAGCACATTCACCAACAACAGGCTTTTACAGACCCTCTCATCACCTTTGGGATCGTTTCACCACAGTGTCTCCGCATTTCGCTTCCGACGTTGGGACCTCTTAAATCACTATTGCACACTTCCCTTGAGCTTTGTTTATGATCATTTTGCTGATCATTTTAGTAATGAATGTGACCAAAATGGTCATAAATATGTATATATATATATATATGACAAGTATCGGAATGTTTTTATTGCCATAATGTCATCATTTTAATATATCATAGTATATCTATGACCATTTTGGTGATAATTTTCGTAATCAATCTGCTAGGCCTTATATCTTATTAAGGTTATCGGCTGACACAGGTCCCGAGGAACTCATCATCACATCCCAACACCAAATGATGTCTCTGATGCACAATCCCCCATAAAAGTGGACCAACCCTTTGGAACATGCTCATGGTCATGGATGGTCATGGTCACATAGCATCTCACCCCAGAATCTAAGCACATCTGGCATCATGTCCCACAACTCATTATACTCATTGGATTTTTCATGCAAGGTACTTGGGCTATCCTGTGACGAATATCCCAAATCCAGGCGATTTCAGGAGATTCCTTTCCATCCTTCAAAACGCGCCCAGATGTTACGATGAAGCTGGGTTCTTGGAACGCCCAGCTGCAGCGATCAGGGTGAAGTCCCAAATTGCACTGGTCCAAAAATTAGGAAATTGGACTGACTGAATATGTTAGATTGTTTTATGTGTTTCTGTTGTTTTCAATGTGTTCAATGCTTTTTGCGCGTTTAAATTGAGCAACTGATGACAAACCATGGTAGCGTGTGGCAGTTTATTTTCAAACAAACCCCTTTGAAGCAGTTCTGATGCGGGTTCAACTTGGCATACAAGTTCCTAACTGTCTTCCACCCAAAAAAAAAATCCAAGACTCTGAACAATTCAATGTATACCGAGAAATTCCCAATGATTCCATAAATTACCCCTGGGTTACCCTCCACTAAATTTACCATCCCGGTGGAAAGCTTCCACAGGTCATCGACAAGTCACATGGCGACTACGAAAAATGATTATATAATTAAATACCAAAAAGATTAATACATGTACATATATATATATTGCAGATATACTGTGTATATATATACATACAGATACACGTATATATATATATACGCCTTTTTCCTGGAATTTGCTAAATTCTATCTTTTCTAAGTGCTAACTATGAGAGGTTTCATCCCTAAGTTTGGACTCACTGGGAGCCATATCCTTTGCTCTTGTGGATCCAAAAGCTCTGAGTTTGCTGCGGCAATCTTCTTCTCGTGTTTTCCGTTGGCATACATTGATGTTCTGAGAATTTTCAAGTATGGTGCCTCAAGTATTGTATAGTACAGTTCTTGCATTTCAAGCAGTTCATGGATGTAGCCAGAACCCAAGTTTTGAGGCAACATATGGCATCTTGAAGTTGTTGTTTTTTTCTTAACTCCCTTGATTTTCCCCTTGAATCCCTGTAATCCCTTGGGCAGTTCACCGATCGCGGCACACAGCAGGTGTTTTATATCAAAACTGACCATTTTGTCCCAGGCCGGACATCTGTGACAAGCATCCGGGCCCCATGGCCTATAGAAATGCGTAGAATCCTATTGGGGCGTAACTGGCCTGGCAGCCTGAAATGGGGACAACATGAAGAGATCCAGAACTACACCTGGGGTTGAAGCCCATGGTCACCCAAAATCCCCTTGGGTTTTAAAGTTAATCCACATGTGTTCCCAAAGTTCCAGCTTTCTGGCACTCCGGACAAAGGAAAGACCAAAAATGGATTCTTCACTATGGTCATGTGCCGCAACAGATGTGGTCGCTTTTGTATGCCATGCATTGCCGGCACAAACGAATGCCCTGGAACCGGGAAACCGTGCAACTAATTGAGCAAACCGGTATGGTGGTCGACCCCAGAAGAAGCTCAGAAAATGGCATCTTGAAGTGGGAAAACTGGAGAAAACTCATATTGAATCTCGGGTGACTTCATGGTGGCCTGGGTAGAAATATGGTTGGTTGGTTCACCCTTTCAGCTGTTTCCAGATACCATAAGTTGGTTAATACCTGTATACGTGGCGATTCGCCAATATTAACCTGTGCACCTGGCCCTGGGTCAACCAGGAAATCGTGCGTTCCCAAAATGATAGCGTCATTGGCATCGCATGGCCCGGGTTTGTTCATTTTTTGGTTTCCAGATCTTTCCAGTTGGGCAAGAGACCACCATCCACTGGACCTGCTGACACTTGAAACATCGCCCGCTCCAGTGAGGACAGAGTTGAAAAGAAGCTAGGACTTTTTCTGGATCAGATTTTTATGGCGCGCTTAAAAGGTGTGGATTACAATGTCATGGGTAATGCAATCACAGGTGAGTCTTCATCTTCAAGAGATCGGATTGAATCTTCACCTGGTCGTTGTTTTGTCGAAGGGAATCCCCAGTGATGGTGAAAGGCACGGTCAACATGTTTATTCTTATATATACCCTGCAGAAAATGACCGTTTTCGCTCACCAATCAACTGTAGGGCCGGAGCAATTTTCATTTTTTTTTGGAGGACACTCCAGAATCAAGGCATGAGTCAAAGCCTACTCAAAAGAAGGTGGTACGGGACGGGTTGACTAACACTTAAACAGTACCAATCTTAGATACCCTGCAAAAAAAAAGCTGGTTAGTAGGTAATCCCGTTGATACCAAAAGACTAAAGGATTAAACTACACATCTAAGATTGACCTGGTAAATGTGGCTGAAACCAACCAAACAAAGAATCACCGGTAGGGAATCAACCACATGAGGCTTTAAGCCTTAACTTTAAGCAAATGAGGAATCTCCCAAAAAAGGTAGATGCTTTGCAGGGAAAGCGACCAATCTAATTGCAGGGAACCCAACGAGTTCAAGAAAAATAACTTGTCCGATGGCCAGTTGAGGATGGGACTTTGATGATAATCAGCTGGCCAGTGACTAGTTGGTTAAGAACCCAAGGTTAACACATTGATTGTGACTTCTCCATGAATAACAATAGAACACGCCCATATCTACAGTACTTCACCATAGCAGTAGCACCACCAGGACCCTTCCAAAACTCCAGCTTCGACTGTCGACCCCAGCCGCAAACCTACTGAGGATTTGTTGAACTGAGAGTGGCTTGCCGCTGTGACGATCGAAGAACCTCAGTGACCAAGTCATCCAAGTCCAAGAATTTCCAACAAGCAGCCTTTCCCCAGCTCTTAAGTTGCTAGACATACCTCCAATTTCACTTGGGTTTATAGTATATATCATGATATATCTATGTTTGATGGGCTTTAGAGACCAACTTACAGAACGGGGAGGGCACAGCTCACAGTTTCTGCAATTGATCCAATTATCCAATTACTACCAGACGATCAATTGCAGAATCATTTTCCAAACCCATTTTCAAGGCTTGTTTACCCATGCTTCCTTGTTGTTGCTACGTCCATGATATGTTTAAGCCCTATTAAATTTCATTGCTAAATTCAATGTCTCCACTCATATATCTAGGTCCTAGGTATATTCAAAGATGCTCTGACCGTGTCGTCGCTGATATTGGAACCAATCAAGCTACCCTTCATCTTGCAGTTTACCCAGTGAGCCAAACATACTCCGTGTTCTCATCCCATTTTGCTGGTTGGTTAGTATAATATGATATAATATGTATATATATATAAATATAATATATAATTATAAGTATCTCTATATCACTGCTTCTAATGAGCCCCTATAAACCAGGTAACGCAAACCGCATCATAACCAATCAAACATTGGGTATGACCAAGGAGCATTTGGCCATGTGGCCCTTCAAGGCATCGAGAAGATAGTCTGGAACTAACAGCCTCGACCCCGGAGTTTGCACCAGAAAAATTAGCTGGTAAGGCCCCCAAAATGTGATGTTTGTTGATAAACTCCATGAATACGTTGTGATAATCCCCCTAAACCCAAACGTTAAGAAAAATATGTGCGTCAACGTAGCAGTCATAAATCAGCTATAAATCCCGTTAAATCTGGATTTTGGTTGGATTTTTCTGGGCCTCAGCCTTTTTGATAATGTTCGAAGTCGGACTAATGCAAGCATTTAAGGATAATCCTCACACCCAGGAAGTTCATAGGGGCTGAATATAACCGTTTTTCATAAGGCCCACCATTGGGGATTGGTTGAACCGTTGAACCCACAATTTGCCTCCGGCCTTCTTCGATCAATAAAAATTAACGGTGACCGACGTTATGGAGGAATCTTCCACCACTTCAGCGTTTGTGACTCTTTGTACATAGCATAAGCAATGTCTTAGACGTCACATAGTCATGTACGTGTATATATATATATATGTATGTATATATATATAGTTATATTAAATTATCTATATAATGTTCACATGGCGTTGATAAACCCCCCCGCAATAAAGTACGCCAACTCCCGGTTCACAATAATAAAACCCCCCTGCAATAAAGTACTCCAACTTGTTTTTCCCGTTTTTTTTCCGTTTTTTCACTTTAGTATTCGTTTTCAATTAGGCAATTCATTTGGGAATACATAGGTTATTTTTTTTTGGAGGGAAAGTTCCCTTATGTATTCGTTTTCAATTAGGCAATTCATTTGGGAATACAAAAGTGAATTTATTTTTTGGAGGGAAAGTTCCCTTATGTATTCGTTTTCAATTAGGCAATTCATTTGGGAATACATAGGTGATTTGTTTTTTTTGGAAAAGTTCTGGAGTGCAAAAAAATCAACAAGGCTCAAATGGTCCATTTCCTTACTAAACCCTTTCAAAAAATGCCAAAAAACAATCGCGCAAAGGGGGTAGCCTTGAAGTCCCCTGACATCAAAATAATAATGTATGTTTGCACACCCCTAAATAAAGTATTTGGAT
>Ga0126342_10022553_pt1 | contig 10380 bp, 9 predicted proteins | sample Cyp1metagenome_FD_92528 | JGI IMG/M metagenome (GOLD analysis project Ga0126342, IMG submission 92528) | Coral microbial communities from Lord Howe Island, Old Settlement Bay, Australia - Cyphastrea 1 metagenome | ecosystem: Host-associated > Invertebrates > Cnidaria > Coral ...
ACATACATTACATACATAACATACATAACATACATAACATACATAACATACATAACATACATAACATACATAACATACATAACATACATAACATACATACATACATACATACATACATACATATATACCATACCATACCATACCATAACATAACATAAACATAAACATAACATAAGATAACATAACCTAACATACATTGCATTGCATTGCATTGCATTGCATTGCACTGCATTGCGTTGCATTGCATTGCATTACATACATTATATATATACATTGCATACAGTACATACATACATAACATACCATACCATACCATACCGTAACATTACATACATTACTTTACATTACATACACATATACATGCATTACATACATTGCATACACTACATACATTACATACATTACACACATTCCATAACATAACATAACATTAGATTACATAACAAAACATTACATTACATCACATACATACACACATACATATATAATCACATATACGTATATATATAACAAACACACACACATATACATATATATATAGGTAACACGCATATATATATATATATATATATTATATTACATTTTATAACATACCTTTCAAAGTAGAAGAGTTTCTGTTGCCAATGTTACGGGAGTCGGAATCATTCAGGATTCTCGCATGGGTCAAGTTGGCGGATCTGTGGCTGCGCAGGCTGCCCCCTTTACAACCGGACCAACACCGTGTCTTGCGGCCGGCATTGTTCGGAGCGGATGGCACAAGCAAGGGACGCATCTTTGGGGCGAAGCTACCATCACTAGGCAAAGCTGTATGCATCTCTGTTCTCTATGTTTCTACTGCAAAAATAACGACTTTTCTCCACTTCTCCCCCTATCTATCTATCTATCTATCCATCTATCTATCTATCCATCTATCCATCTATCCATCTATCCATCTATCATCATCTATCCATCTATCCATCTATCCATCTGTCTACTTAATTACAGCATCTATCTACAATCGGCAATCAACAATTACACAGAAGATCTAGCTTTGTGTGCTGTATATGTAGGCGGCAAGTGTGGCATACTCAATGCACAAGTACGTCCCCTCAACAGGACCATTTGTGATCTTGCATGCTGGCCGCACCATTCAATGTTGCTTTCTGATTCTCGTTTTGCCGTTGCTTTCATACGTTTTGGACCGTTTTGGTGTGTTCCACTTTCATGGTTCTTAGATACCTGTCAAACAATCTAAGTTGTATCTGGTTAGTACAAGGTCACTAATTAAGTTAGTACATGTTAGCACATAGATGTACATAGTACATCTTACCATTGATAGCAAAGATATGCAAAGATCAAAGTACTAAGATCTATATATAGAATTATAGATATTCTAACCATATCTAACCAGTGGGTTGACCCAGATTTGTTCCACCAGCTTCCGAAGTTCAAACTGCCATCTTTTGAGCCCGGTGGAGCCAAGGCATGCAGCATGGACGGTCCTTCGGGCCCGGCGGAAGGACAGTCCACTGTGAACCAATTCGCGTGACGAGCGACCCATGGCGAAGCTACTACCATCAGGGAACCCCTCACAACCAAAGTGCCCAGAGCCACCATGTCACCATGGCGTGACAGCTGTTGTTTGGCACTCATGCAAGATATAGAAAACGCTTAAGAAATGCACCGCAGGCGCATCAGATGTTGTATGGCACAACACCGCCCAAAAACGGAAACACACATCAAACGACAGTCGTACGACGGGTCTTCCATGGTCCTCACCAGAATGGCACTGTTCAGTCTCTGAAAATCTGCCAGACTTCACTCAAGGGTTTGTCCTTCAAAAAGGGAATGCCTGAGTTTTTTGCAATGTAAACAAGGAAGATGATGATCATCACAGTCAAGGGGGCTCTGTTTTCAGGCAAACACACATTCATTCTTGTATCGTGTTGCTAGCCGACTGTGGCCCCTTTACCTGACATGGCATGTTAAAAGGTATCAGTTCTTACAGCTGTAAGGCAATTCCATGCGAAACCACCCCCCATCCAACAGCTGTTCGTAACCGTTTTGCTCTCAAGTTATGAATCCCAAATTGGTATGTATTTGGGAAGCCGGGAAGCCAAGCTTTCCCAAGTTTTCGCGGCTTGTCTGAAACCACCTGCAGTACAAATCAGTATCGCCGAGCCTCCTGACCTTCAACGGAGAATCTGGTCGCGTTTCGTTCGGGTTCGTTGCTTCTCGGAGCGACACCCCATTGGAGCACGGTCGAGCGCTTCAAAATGGGACACCCCCCGGGCTGGCGAATCACATCCTCCCACTTCCACTGGCACCTCAATCACCTATGATCCGCATATGATCCTACTGCCACTGGCTTGGGGGCAAACATTTACTGGAAGCCATGCTATTTACAACCATGGTGAGAAGTCTGATGCATCTATTGCGGGTTGCCGCAAATTTTCACGAATTAACATGAATTCACCCCCCAAAATTGCAATTTTCATGAGAAACTGATGACCATCCATCAAGATTGGCGGTAGCCTATGCCTATTTTATCCTATTTTCGGACACATTCAGATGTTCAAGACAGGTTTTGACAGATTCTATGCCCATCCTTCTCCGCGGCCGAGTGGAATGATGCGGTCCCATGTCCCGGTCGGCATCTGATGCATCTGTACATCGCGCACGAAACTAGACAAAGTGTGTGGCCAATCCTGAGCACAGGAATTCTCAAGTTGGGAAGGATGCGAACATTTGCCGGGGTAACCATTTTTATTATGCGTAAACAAGATGGGACTATAGAATATATAGATATCATTAATATTATCATGATTATCATCACCTCCCAAGGTAAGAGTAGATTCGTAGATAGTATAGTCTGACTTCACCCCAAAAACACTGCAGAAAATCCGCCTCTGTCTTCTTTTTTTCTTTTTCCTTGGCACATCGGACCTCACTATCCTTCTCGGACCTTTCTTGGATGCCTGCGTCAGCTCTCGATCCTTCCTCGGCAAAGGCGGACTGCTGGTGGAACTGGTGACCCTTCGGTTTAAAGTTACCCTGATTTACCGTGGAACACCGAACGTAGGTGCTACAATTCACACACCTTGAGGCTGAACCCACGTAGAATTCCAGCTCCAAAAGCTGCTCCAGGGTGCAACTCAATGTGTGCTCCAATTCTGGTTATTTTAGGTAATGTTCACACCCTTTGGATGGCGTTTTCCGTATCAAAATAAAGAAAACATAGTTTAATATTCACATCGAATAAAAGGTGCAATCATGGAAAGTTGGGGTAAAGATCATTTACAACTTTTTGGAACCCTTTCTTCTACCTATTTGGGAAGTTGGGGGTTGCTTCAGAAACACCATGAAATCTTGTAATTTGATGCTATTTTGTGCAATTTAAGGCAATCTCCTTTCGGAAAAAAACAAGGGATTATGAAGTTCATTGAATAAGGTCACTATATTTCATTTTGGATAATTACAACTTCTAGGGGTAACCAAGCCAGGGTTGTTTTAAATTCATTTCTTGGTGGTTTCTACGGCTGAGAATGGAACACCACATTGCCAGTGGGATGAGATTTGTTGGATCGTAGAGCTAGTTGTGAACGCGTGACACACACCACCAGGGACGGTGAAGGGGTGGGTGCAGTGACCCAGTTATAAGTGGTTATATACCATTATAGACCTATAATATCCTATAATTATAGGGGCAAACTCTCCCAACCTATGGAGGAGAACTCACCATGGTGATATCAGGCTCGTTCCAAGCATCTGCTTCTTCTCCCGCTGCAAGCGGAGCCACTCAGCACATGCCTTGAAGGCTTCCCGCACCTTCTCGTCCTTGGCCACTTGGGGAAGTTGCTGACGGTGACCACGCAACAATTCTTGGGTCGGATTCTATTGGGCCAGTTGGTAGGGGGAATCCATTAGCTTTCCATGATGGATCATGATCCAATCTTGGGATGTCTTGGGTATTAAACTTTTATGGTCAATTACATTTATATATAATAATTAATTATATGAGCTTGGGAACCACTAGCAACAACTAAGAAGGGCTCATGGATTGGGTGTTTAATTAACAAAAAAACAATCATTGATTGGTAGCAATATATGCCTGAGCAAGGAGTAGCCACAATCTCCCTGTTTTTCAACAATAAATGCGGATTAAAGCTACTAAAAAAGACACCTGATAAACATATTGATTTACCCCTTGGATCCCAATCCGGCCATGGAACCTCATGTTTACATCCCTGTTTGAGGTGGTTTTCCTGTCAGTGATAATTGTGTTTTCCCTTGCCATGTTCAATGCCAAAGGGTACCGACTGTTCAAAGGCACTGAAGGGACACATACCCACGAAACAAATGCCGGGTGCGTTAGCGAGGCCTAAGGGAACATCGCCATGGATCCAGTTGGTAGTATGACATCATTGCCCATTCTTTATCCATGGATATTGGTGAATACTACTAACTGGATATTAAACCATTATATAATTGTATTAATTGTTAATGGATCCATGGATCCAGTTAATGGTTTAATATCCATGTGGATGCACTTAAACCATCCTTTATTTTGGTGAAAATGGAATGCTTTCACCAAATGCATGCCCACAACATGGGGAAAACTGCACCAACCAGCGATGTGGGGGATTGCTGGTTGACCACTGGGGCGGCTTAGGGTCAGGGTCTGAAAAAGGCGTCTCCCAAAATAAAGGACGCTTGGCAAAGCAAACATAAATCCATTGAAAACAACGTCGTAAAACCAAAACCCATCCATAATTTTAAATATCATTACCCTCTGGTAAATTAACATAGACCCTGGCAGATAGGGGTTGGAAGACTAGTTTCCATTAAAAATTGGTGATTTTCAGGGTCTATGTTTATTTACCAGAGGGTAGGTACTTTTTCTCAAAGATAGCCAAAGATTGCATAGTAGCCATGAGTTTTTTCCCAGCGTCCGAATAGTCCTTGGGCCTTACGCGACAGAACCTCTTCCGTCCCGCAGCGTCCGTGATGCGGGCGAACCAGCATTGCTGGGGCCGGGCCCAACAGACTCCCTTCCTAGGGACATCAAGGGACCTTGGAAAGGTACCTGGGTTGAGGGATGCCTTCCTAATGGCCACCTAATGGGGAAAATGCATTTTTGATGCCTCGTTTTTCAAATTGGCCATGACCAAGGCCAGGTCCATTTTCCTCGTATGCAGTGGAGGTATCTGGGTGGGCCATTGAAGATATGGACATTGTGGCAAGGTTAAGTGAGAATACGATGGGTGCAAATGGGAAAAAACTATCTTTAGAGACCACAATAAATGGCGCAATTATGGGACTAGTCCTACCAGTTTTTCAGCGGCCTTCTTATATTGGGACGATCATTGGACTGGGTCTCCCAGCATTACGAGGTTTCCATGTTGGACACCTATGATCCCTTTTGAGCCATTTGGCATACCCCCATTCCAACAACCAACCGTAATTTATGGGTTATATCCCTTGTTGATGGCCAACACCAAATAGTGTTCATGTTCATTATTGTGACCTCATGTTTATCATTAAGCATCTGCCAGCCATGATTTCTGGCATAAATACATATGCCGACCATCAACCGCCAGACCCCAGTCCGACCAGTCCTAATCCTAACTACCAAGCATTCGGCAACAGTCATTTCGGGTTACATCATCTACATATCCACATGTTTGGCGCTTACACCATTCATCAACGAACATGATACCTCCACAGTCTTGGTGGTGAACCGCCCCAGGTGTGTTGCATACATCATCATGATGGTTTCTCAACAGCCACGTTTTTTTTTCCCGTTGTGACTAATCAAATCACATACATATATGTATATATATACATATGCTCTGAGCAAAATCATATCCAATTGAGCGCTCAATTGGGTGTGGATCGCTCGATTGGGCAGTCCAGTAATTAGATGTCAATATTCACATGATTCACACTTGCAAACAAGAACATATCAGCCCATCTGCGGTCCCACAGGCTTGAATCGTTGACTTATACCCCAATCAAAAAGCAATGATTCATGATGATACATGGCCAATTTGAGATACCATGTGTTATCATGTGTTTTTTTTCTGTGGCTGGCTAGCATATGTATACACATAGTAACATTTGCCGCCATCAAAATGGCAAAGATCGAATTAAACTTCTCCTCACGAGTTGGTTACGTTTCCTTCCATTTTTTGTTGGTTCACCCCCCTCCATGTCGATTCTTGAATTCCTATCCTTTCCAAAGGTTTGATTACCAAGGATTTTGGCCCTGCTGTATCCCAGTATATCCCCGTCTACAATTGTTGGTTACACATCATTTTTGGTGGTAAATCATGGCAATATTCAGTACTGAAATCCCCTCTGAGTGTAAAAATGGGGCTTCGACTTAAATTTATATACATCCAAGCATTGTCAGGGTTGCTACCACCACCCCAAATAATACCGCTGCCCCTCCCCTTGTGAGAAGCAATGCAATGGCTTGGAGCAAATGTCATGTGTGCTGATGTTTAAACCCATTATTTTGCTGGTTGACGCCACTTCTTGATGCATTTTGGATAATATCCCAGCTTAGATCCAATATCTGCAAGAAACCAGGATATCTATGGTGGATATCATTATATATCTAAGCCATATTTCCCAATTTTTGTAAGGACTATGTTGACCCAAGCTTCACCGGCTCCGGGCATTCAAAGCTCCTCAGCTGCCTCCGGCGCGTTCGGCGCGTTGCAGCTGAAGCCAGGTGACCTGGGCTGAGTCATAGGGGGTTCCCGATGGATGGATGGTTGATTTATGTTTCATTGGGGCTACCCCCAGTCCTCGTCCATTGGATTGGTTCTGATTGGTTTAAGGTAAATTTTACAGGAACCTCCCATATTTAATGGTAAATTTGCCATGGTTTCCGGTTAAGAGTTTCCCTTAAACCAATCCAATGAATGTTTATTTCATGGAAAATGTGACCCAAAAACATGGAGTGCCCCCCTGAAAATAATTCATCCGGCCCATGGAAAAAAATATGAAACCGCGAGCACTATTTCTAGTGGTCTCAGACTAGTGGTCTCAGGAGTATACATAGTCAACTGAAGCATGCGCACATGCTTGAGGCTGTGCAACAATCGATTTACATATGCTGGTTGGTGGTTTCAACCCCTCTGAAAAATATTAGTCAGTTGGGATTATGATTCCCAATATATGGAAAAATAAAAAATGTTCCAAACCACCAACCAGATATGTTTTGAACACATTTTAAGAATGCGCATCCTTTGCACCCATTTTTATGGTTTTGTCCGGCCTTTTCCTCCAATGATCAAGGAGTCAGCCGTGGTTTCGACCCTTTCATCCCCAAGCGCGGCCAAGCTTCGGCTCGTTGGAAGGATGCCTCAAGAGCTTCGTTTGACCTGGAGCGATGTCGGGGCTGGGAATCTCACAGGACACCTGCACCTGCCTTTTCATGGTCCTTGAGATTAGAATCTTCCGGATTTTTCAATGGATTTTGGGTCATCCAATTCTTGGAATCAGCACAAGTGCACTAGTGATAATCAAAGAATCAGATTCAAAAGACATCTGATTTTCTCAATGTTCATGCACACGTATTATATAGAATATCATAGAACTATAGAATTTAAAAGTAGGGTTATCCCACCCCATGTGCTTTCATTGATCAAGGATTAAATTGCAGCACAACTTGCCGAAACATGCAGTCGAACTGTTGTGAAGCGCGGGGGTAGAATACCAACAGCTGGGTTCCACAAGCTCTTTGAACCGGCTTGAATGCGCACCTATGGTGGGGAAGGGTTATATCCTTTGGGCATCCGGTACCTTAGATTCCCCTCGGTCACTCCACATCAATGGCCATAAGATATCATAACCTCGTAACCATGTGGATGCACATTGATCTTATATGGGCGATGTTGAATCCATCATGCGGGCAGGTGCGGATGTGGATCATACGCAACAACTCCCCATGTCCCAAAGCCTGTGATGCGCAACTCATCGCAGCTCCCTAACAGCTTCTCCAATCTCAACATTATCAACTCAAGCATCATCTATGGGGCTCGGTTGTCATGGCCACCCTCAGATATATCAGATATCAATCATAGCAACTGAGAGCTCCTCCATGTTTAGCCAGAAATTCGCTCTAACGCCTTCCCCTCAGCAACTTATAGCAACTTTACCCCAAAATGTGCCGGGAACACCCAACATATCCCATACCCCGAGAAAAAACATCATGTCTCCCGAGCCGGACCGAGCCGGACCGAGCCGCGAGTTTTTGGGCTTCACCTTGAACTGTCGATTGGAGCCATTGATCTGACACTGCGCCTTCCAGCATCGCTCCTCAGCTCCCAGGGCAGGATTCATGTTGAGATGTTACTCCTCTGCCAGGATAGATGAGGATAGATGAGGATGGGGATCCTCAGATCCTGATCCTCATCTTTTTCGGAGAAATTCGGACTTCGGAACAGGTCTGCTGTTACACACCATCCCTAACATCCCATCTTCCCTAACCAAGACGCCCGTTGAGTCCAGCAGATTCCTTTGTGACCACGCTTCATGTCACCTGCTGCCGCTGGAAAATCCCCTGGTGTTTGGGACACGGCCAAGCCACCAGCAGTGACATAGTCCAGTGAGATTGTGGTAACTTTAACGTCATTTAATATAGTCTAACATGGTTCCTTCTGGCAGCCTGGCAGGTCCCAACTTTTTAATCACTTCAATCCCCAGATTCCAAACATCATTCAATTACATTCAATTACCATATCCCCAGAACCTTCGGTTCCCCACTTTTGCCTTGGCATCTTTGCACCTCAGCCGTGGCTACGGGGACCACGGGCGCGGCGCGGCCGGCGCAGCTGTCAGTTGCTTTCTGTCGTTCCAACCACTCGCGAGCTTCCTGGGTTCGGCAGAGGTCAACTCGACGGTCAAACAATGAAATGTGCTGCTGCATCAAGAAACTTGAGATTCAAGTGTCTTGATATCTTGCAATCTTGCGCATTCAACAGCTCTGAAAGTCAAACTACGATCATAATTCCCCAAGTCATCATTTTGATGGTGTTCCAACATGTTCCAACCCCCAGTCATGGGAAACATGTCAGCCAGGCTTTCAAAAAACATGGGCAGCTGGCGCAGCTAAGAAGCGTTGAAGGCTCGTTCCAGCTCTTCTTTCGAGTGGTCCATGGGCCTCAGGAATCGATCATCACCATGCTGAAGAGGTAAATCTATGGAACATCACCATATATCACAATGTTTCATAGGTAAATCTATGGAACATCACCATGTTTAATAGGTAAATCATTAAATCCATCATACATTAGCTTTTCCATAGCTATGTTAAATTAAATGACCAGGCAGTATATACCAAAAAAACATCTGTAGACTTAAAGCTTTCAGATTCCCGGTTGTTTTTCCTTGTGTGCGATTTTAGTTGGCATCTTGGTTAGCGGCTAAAGCACCATTCAGTTATTGTGCTTCCTGATGCATAGCGGCTAAATGTTGATCATGAATCAACCACCCAACAATTACATCAACCACTTACTTGGAAATGTTGGGCGGTTGGAAAGCCAACTGATTTCATAAGTATTCCAACCACCCAACAATTCTACAGTAAGTCCAACATCGGGACGAAAGAACACAAAGCTTTGATCGCCCAGCCCACCCTGCGGTCATTCTCTAGAAAAGGACCTCAAGAAGGCAGGAATCTTTCCATCTTTCGAAAATATCTAGTATATGGATGTATATGGGGGGTTCCATCAATGGGGGTAATTACCCCAAAATAGATGGTGTCAAATGGAAAATCCTATAAACATGATTAAAAATGGACGATTTGCAGGTACCGCCTAGGAAACCCCCATATTATAGATTCCTCAAATCGGCTTCATCTTGGTTCAATAACCTATTTTTCTCAAATAAAAATGATTAAAAAAAACACCACTGAGTCAACCAAAATCAGCAACTCGAGGGTGCTTGGGCGGCCTGCTTCTCATCTTCAATCGAAGTGTTTTGCTTCGGTGCCTAACCACAGGACTGTTGACCAATTGTCGCACCAAAGAGCGCAGCAGGTCATGTTTGAACTTGGAAAATATGGGAAAAAATGGTAATGGACACATCTTCTCCTTTAATAATCCCAGGGAACCAAATCACTGTATCTCTACGAAAAAAGTGGAACTATAGCCAACACAACTCAGTGGGTGACATCATTGGAAAGAAATCCCTTCTCTTCCAGCATTTTCCGATAATTGCCACAGCCCAAAACCGCCCAAAACCGCCAAAGTGAGGGTTTTTTGACCAAAAAATACCAACCACTGGACGTCCCAGAGGCTCTGCTTTCCAGCACTGCTCGCTGCGCATCCAGTGGATTCCCGGCACATTTTCAGGTGCCTTGAAGTTGGGCAACGGAGCCAACGGAGC
>Ga0126342_10022554_pt1 | contig 10378 bp, 10 predicted proteins | sample Cyp1metagenome_FD_92528 | JGI IMG/M metagenome (GOLD analysis project Ga0126342, IMG submission 92528) | Coral microbial communities from Lord Howe Island, Old Settlement Bay, Australia - Cyphastrea 1 metagenome | ecosystem: Host-associated > Invertebrates > Cnidaria > Coral ...
CTTACTCTTTCTCTTCTACTCTTCTTTCTTCTAATCTTTCTCTTCTCTCTGCCTCTTCCCTGCTCTGCTTTTCATCTGTCCATATTGTCGGAAGTTTGACTTCTAAACTTCCTTCGATTAATAAATGGGTATACCACGTATAATACCCAACCATGATTCCTAAGTCTCCCCAGCCTTCGTTGTATCGCTGCCGTTTTTCAGGTGCCGATTCTGGACTACCTGGCGTTCTCTGCGGGCGTCCAATATCGGGAAGTCTCCAAAGAGATGGACCTCTACGGCACGGAGCAGTTCCTCGCCACGGTGCAACGCAGGCGAACGCACCCAGGAAACATGTGGGTTCTCTAAGTTTGACACGCCAGATGGAAAATCAATGGAACATCAATATATTTTTCAAAGCACCCCCCCCAAAAAAAAACACTTGAGCATGTGTCGTTGTTCTCATCAATTTTTTTGGAAGACTAGTGTAACCTGCAACCTTCACAGTTTCCTCAAGGTTCCTCGATCTAATCCCTACCGGCCACTTAATTGGGATGTCCGTGCCAGGCACATTGTCTATTCTGCGTCCTTGTCATCCGCTGCACGGGAGAAGCTCACAAAACACTTTCGAGATTCGGTGGATGCCTTGCCCGAGAATCCTGCGAGTGATGAAGATTACGTCACTGCTTGGTGGTTTCATTATATGGAGGTTTCAATAGTGATTAAATATGACTAAATAGTGATTAATAGTGATTAATAATGATGAAATTGTTTTTTCTCCATAAATGGGCGTACCCCAATATCTGGATGGTTTATAGTGGAAGATCCTCTCAAAATATGGATGAGAACTGAGGGTATCCCCATTTTAGGAACCCCCCACATGGCGCTATGTCTGAAAATTGACCAATGGTACTCCCTCAAGTCCATCGGTTTGACCCTTGTGACATGTTGATCATGTTGGAACAGTCTTGAATGTCCAAAAACACACCACTAAAATGACAACAGCACCAACAAGAACAACTGCAACAGCAACAGCCGCAACAAACGAGGTCAAATGGTTCCACTTCTTTGAACGTTTTGGCACGCACTACGTCAAAAAGGTCTCCTATGGAGGTGTCATGCGCATGTCGCTGTTTCTGAAGTCGTCTGTGAAGGAGGATGCCAGGATCAAGAAACTTGGTGCCGGTGATCCGGAGTGATTTTGTGAGTTTTACCAACGAAATGGAACATAGGGATTGAACTAACTATAGCCAACTAAACAGGCTGGTGATTCCATTTTTTTCATGCCCCTAAAAGCTTGGGATGACGACCTTTACTTATGTATTTTGGTATGGGATGGAGCGGCCAACCAGGCAAGACAACTGGAAGTTTTACCTGCAAATGACGTTTGCGAAGCTAGCTGGTATCAAGTTCCCTTTCGGCCCTGGGCATTCAGAAGAAGAGTTTGAAGCATTCCATCACTATACGCTCAATCAGCACTTTTTCGCCAAGGGCGGCAATGAGAGCGAATCTACTTCGTGGGTTCATTCAGTGTTTGTTTTCGTCCCAGCAATGAAATGATGATCGCAAGTGGCTGTTTTCTGAAGGAACCACCTTATATTTTGAAGGAAATACATCACATGGTTTCCCGCAATTGTTTCTTCAAACAAATCCAGTAAAAGCACCAGGAACTGGATTACGCGAAGTGGTTGGTGACGCTGAAAGCCAAGCCCGCCCCAGTTCAAACTCAGCTGGGTTCCATCGAGGACTTCTTCAACAATTCTATCTCTTTCAGACGCATCTCGCGAAGTTGACAATTAGCGTCATGTTGCTTTCATGACTGTAGAGTTATTTGTTGATTATGGCTTACAGAGCCCGCCCACATACACTTACAGTATTGGATGTTATATAATTCTATACTGTGTATGTATATAACATTTGTATATGTAATACAAAAATATATGCAACATGTATGTTTTATATAATATGTATGTACTCGGTACTCGCATACGTATGCACACTTACCCATACTGACCGACTGACATGTACATACAAACTTTCTCTGCTTGAATCGACGTGTTTGAGAACCAATTGGACCAACTGGCTCAACCTCGCTTTGGCAATTGCCATAAACAGAGGAAGAATGTACCCAGCTGTCGCTAGATCAGACCACCTACTTGGAGTAACTGCTTAGGAAGTGAGGCTGCAAGCCACTTACACAAGCTACTGTACACATTCAATCACTCCACTTGGGAGATTTCTGATCACTTGGGTTTTTGACGGTAACGAGTTTGAATATGTGTGATGTTCCAAGATCAGCCCAGGCATCCTCAAGAAGTACATGGCAAGTTGCCCAAGCAGTGAGACCTTGGGGGTGTGCAATGGCTACGGCGTTTGTGACTTTGCCAAGCACAGCTGTGAGTGCAATGCCATCGGTGCATACAAAGAAAAGGACGGGAATTGCTATCCCACCTGTCTCTTGCTGCAAAATTGGCATTGGTTTTGTTTGGTTTCCTCTATTTATGTGCTCTCAGATGATGATATTGGCAGTGCATTGGCAGCTTGTTTTTTTGGTGCTCTCCTACATGTCTATGCAGAATCCATGTATGCGTATGAGGAGTGTCTGGGATGTGACAGAACCAGGGCCCGACGTTGGTTGGAGAAAAGACCCGTCAGACTGAGCCGCATCATATTTCAGTTCAGCTATTCGTATGTCTCAAGAATCGATTGATCCACATGTTTTTGGTCATTTTATGCATTTTAAAATCATCGCATTGGCTGGGTTTCAACTCTTTGCAGTGGCATTCAGGTGAAAATAACTGCAGTGGCCACGGTGAATGCAAAAATGGTTTGTGCCAGTGCCACTTCGACACCAAGGCGATCGGAAGGGCAGCACCACAAGCCTTGGGCTTTTTTGGAGGTAAAAATTGGTGCAGAGATGGGGTGTACCAATAGAATATAACCCCGAAGTAGCAATTTAGATATATCATATCGACATATTATATTTAGATTATTTAAATATATGGAGAAAATGAGAGTGACCATGCATTTCAGTGTTCGTGTTTTTTTGGACGCAAATTTGTGTGGCAAATTTGGTCTCATTCCCGGAAGCCTCACTGTCTTTCGTGGCTCCTTCGAGGTTGACCGGGACATGAGAATTTGCGTGCTGTTAAAGCTGAGCGTTTCAGGTGTTATCATGCTGAATCAGGTTAAAACAATGGGCTTTCACCGGTCAAATCAAACGTCGGTTGGCTTAGTGTTCTGGTGAATTTGATTTATAGATTCTGCTTATTTTTGTGGGAACTAAATTAATCCAATGGGTATTCTACCAAAGCAAAGGGGTCGTTGTGTATCACAGAGATTCTGATGATGATGATGATGATCGAACATCATCCATTGATATCCATTGTTTAGAATTCATGCATTATATATATAACTATATATATATATAGATACATCGATATATGATGTATGTGTCATGTTGAAAACTTGGGTGAATTGCTCGTGTTGGGGGATGGTCATCAATCCATTAATGGCAATTTATACAGCTGGATCCATTGGGGACATCCTGGATGGGGGAGATCTGTAACCACCGGCCAAAGTTATAGGTACTAATATACCATAGATTCGATGGAGCGTATGGGCATCTAAAGCCATGTCAGCAGTGTTCAAAAACATGTTGATTGAGGATTCTATGGGGTTGTACTATCCAATATAGCCAATTCTCGCAATCCATGATGGATAATTCATTCTATGAAACAACCAGGATAAAAGGGACGACCGCCAGGTCAACATGGGCTTTATGAGCACTGAGGGTCAGCCTCCTTGCTCCACTCCATGTGGATCCAAGATCTTTGATGCCGGGGAAAGTCATGTTTGGTGTGGCTTGTCAAAGAAAAGAAACAGGGAAACACGGGTTTTCAAGCTATTGGTCTTTTGTGCATGTTTTTTTCAACCCTGGTGAATCTGTATTTTTGGGGGGAATCTTGATGGTAAATTTTAAATGGCTTGGGGATGAGGTCATCTGACTTAGAGAAGGATTTCCTGCTAGAGTACTGTACTGCATCCTTCAACCAATTCTGCAGTGATTGAAAATGATGAACCATCCAATACTGCAAATCATGTGCTGTCCAAATATTGGGTGCCTGCACGCTGCAAGCCCCATATGTTTTTGGCGTTGCAGTATTCCCACTGTCGCTGGTCCTGGTACTACAGGAGCTTTGGTCAGCTCAACATGTTTAGACCACCATTTTTTTGAATGTTGGTGATTGATTTTTTCATGGCTCATCTAAGCTACACTGCAAACAAGGTACTGTAATCTTCTTTATTGCTTGGATTTGCTTGGCATATGTGGGTAAACAATCATCGCCAACCCTGGCCAACATAGCAAAAGATAAAACAGTATAACATAATATACATAGATGCCCTTCACATTAAAAGATACTATTAAATTTAGATTCATGTTGGTTCTCCATGAAGAAAGTTGTGAAAGTTCAACAGTATCAACTCACCAACCATTGGCGGAAGCTAAGCTGTGGTCGAGGAAGCACACGATTTCCGCCACCCTTCGGTAAACAGCTTGGCCAGCTGGAGAATCTCCGTTTGATGATGTTCCATAAACAGCTCCATCTATAGGATATATGTCCCATTCAAATCTCCATATCTAAAGATGATTTTCCCATATTTTCCTATGTTTTCCTATGATTTCGCCATTCAAAAGCTCCATTCAGCTTGCGCTTTTCAAGATGACACGTTTCACCCGTTTCTCGCGGCTTGGGCCCCAGGCATCTCAGGCAGCGTGGGAAAGAACTGCCGAGCACTGGGCCGTGACGCTCGGTGTTGATAAAGATACGAATGGTGGATCATCCCACGTTTTTTGTGTTTGTGGGTTATATAACATTGGGAATTCACCATTAAAAGTTGTGGTTTGATGGGGATTTCCATGGGATTTAAGCCATGTTTGTGGGTTATATAGTTCACTAACCACAGTGAAATATATAAGTAAGTGTGTAGTAACTCTACAACAATCCCATGCAAATTTCACTGACGTTTTTGCTAAGCCACAAACACGATTCGTGGGATGACCCAGCAAGTAAGTAGAACTTGATAAAACACAGATACTAAACACATGGTAGATTACTAGGTCAATCTTGGATAGACAGAATCTAATCCTTTAAGTCTTTTGGTATCAATGTGTTTATCTACGTTCACCAGCTAAGTTTTTTTTTGCAGGGTATCTTAGATTGGCCATGAAACCAGATAAAAGATAAAACATGATAAACACCAGTCTAGCACAATGATGTTCGTACAAGTTTTTGTTGCGTTTCTTTTCTGCTTAGAACTTGCTATACATAGGCGATGGTCTTCTGTATATGGGGCCGCGATTGGCCTGCGACAAACCCAAGTTGCGATCACAGTAAACAGTTTTGGTTTGTTCGTGAAAGGGCGGCAATAAAACCATGATGGTTATATTTGTGGAAAGTAGTGAGAAGACAACCTTCTATGATGTTGTTTTTCTTAAACGTTACCCGTTACTCTTCCTGCTTGGATACATGGTCTGTCTCTTTGAGTTCTATTGCCTTTTTAGGGATTCCAATGACACAAACTTCACACGAGTTGCATTGACAGGCTATAAAAATAGGGGTCCCATCCATTGATTCATGGATCATCCCAGCATTCAAGTTCCTGCCTTAATGTGTGCAAGGCCCCTGTAAAGCCTATATGTAACATAAAACAATGTTTCCAAATTCACAAAAAGTCACAGTATATCAGGCCTATATGTAATCTAACAATGTTTCCAAATTTATTTTTTTAAAAAAAATCACAGTGATATCAGTCCTTTCGGTGATTTTTGTTCACGGACAGTTGACGTATCTTTTGAGTTTTGGTGCCCTCCCCTGCCCACCTGCCGATCCAGGAAGCTGAGTCTACGAAATGCTGGTGCCGAGGACGTACCCATGAAATGTGCCGGTGGATACCAGTGAAAATACCAGTTGAAATACCAGTTGATCCACCAGTTTCTACTAGTTCATAGAGTCTTACGATACAAGTACCCTAGTTACGAAGCATCTAATCTTAGCTTCCGGATTTTTCAACATCATTTGAACATCTTTACGTTTTACTTGATTTTAGATGGTTGTTAAATAAACGCGGGCATGCATGACAAATAATCATTAGATCTCACGGCACTTCAAAGTGGACTTGGCCTTTTGATCCTACTGGGTACATGTGCGTCATGTTCAACTATATACTTGGGATGATTATCCCAGTTTGACCATAACTTATTTGGTTTCAGGTGGAGGTTTGCCAATGAACCACCAGATAGGTATGGATTCGATTCGGATACACAACCATGAGCACCAGCCATTGGGCCCATGACGTACCCGATATCATCATTATCATCATTATTGTATACTATTGTTTTGATTAAGTATAGACTATAATTAATGATAGTTATCATTGCTGTTGTTGTTGTTGTTGTGGTTGTTGGTTGTTGGTTGTGGGTTGTTGGTTGTTGGTTGTTGGTGTTGTTGTTGTTGTGGTTGGTGGTGGTTGTGGTTGTTGTTGTTGCTGTTGCTGTTGTTGTTGTTGTTTTGTTGTTGTTGTTGTTGTTGTTGTTGTTGTTGTTGTTGTTGTTGTTGTTGTTGTTTGTTGTTTGTTGTTTGTTGTTTGTTGTTTGTTGTTTGTTGTTTGTTGTTTGTTGTTGTTGTCGTTGTCGTTGCTGTTGTTGTTGTTGTTGCTGTTGTTTTTTCTTGTCGTTGTTGTTGTTGTTGTTGTTCTTGTTGTTGTTATTTCTGTTGTTGTTGTTGTGGTCGTCGTCGTCGTCGTTGTTGTTGTTGCTGTTTTTGTTGGTTGTGTTTATATTTGTTTTTGTTTGTGTTATTGTTACTGTTATTGATAGTTTTTTTTATCGTGTTGACAATTAAAATTATTAGGATTTGTTGTTTTGACTATGACTATTCTACTTTACTGTACATCCACCATTATACACCCCACACTTTGGGTTTGGCAACTCCCAAAAAAAACACCCAGCTGACCTGTCAGGAGTCGTGAAGTCCTTGGAAGAGGTCTACGGAGCTTCGGCGAAACTGGTGGACTATCACAGTTCGACCTACAGCTGCGAGGACAGCTCGTCTTCCTGCGACATCTCATGGCCCGAGCTCAGGCGGCGTGGCTGTTTTAAGATGTTTAAAGTAAACCCAGCAAGATAGAAAACTGTGTATAATGTTGCCACTGATGATGTTGGGAAGAATTTGTTTTCTCTTTTTTTTTTTTTTTGTTTTACTGTTTTATTTAGTTGGTTTGTCGGAAGAATTCGGTGAGAACACTCCAATTTTCCACTGGTTAATCATCATTAAATCATCATTAATTATTTATTATCCCCTCGAAAAGAACGGAGTCTACCCCCTTGAAATGGACACCCACATGTTTTTTTGTTGTCCATCCTACCGCGGGGATGATAATCCAACACATACAAAAAATGTGGAAACTAATTTCACTCACCTCACTACCCAACCTAACCAGAAGTTGACATTTGACGGTCCGTGATGTGGAAGCATCGCCAAAAAATAGTAAAACAATGTTCTTAACCACCTCATATAAATGGATGGTTCGAATCCCACCCATTTATGTTTATTGTTTTACTAAGATGAGTTCCGATTTTATTTCTTTCAGTCTTCCCAGAGACATGGGGAAAGGTTTACCAGCAGGAAATATTGAACATGATATCACCAATAAAACATTGCATGAACACAGGAAGAAAGTTGGTATGTATATAACCAAAGCCAAAACAGAATAACATGTGTTCATGTCAGATTAAAATTGGTTTGCCACTGCAAAAGGCAAACATGTTAGCATGTACCACGTCCTTTGTTTTTTAAATAGTTTTCCTGCCGCTCGAAAGGATCGAAATCCTCACCATACGTGCAAGAATGAAGTGAATGAAGAACATACCTAACATTTGAATACATTTGATTGGAGGTTGCAAGAGGTATCTCCGCTGCCGACACCTTGCCAACTTGGGCAGGTTTACATGTCCTGCCTATCAGCAGATTCAATGCACCCAGGCTGCAGTGGGCTACCAATTACAAGTGGGCTGTAAAACTCCTCGTTTCCCTAGTTTTTGGCAGTGCAAGCTTAATCCATTTGGTAACTGGTAGTGTTCCATTCTTGCTGGGGACACTTTGGTTAGGTTGGGTAATGGGAAAATGACAACCGCATGCATACCCAGTAAACAGTTTTTATCCAATATTTCTTTGGATGATAGACCAGGTTAGCCATGAACGCAAATCCACATGGATAATCCATGATAATCCCTAATAGATCCACACGGCTGTGCAGCTTCCAAGGTACTCATGGGCAGCATTTGAGCTGCAGTCACCCCAACGCCTATCATGCAGTCGACTTTGCTGGCGAAAGTGCTGAAGTCGCCCCAGTGAATTTTTCGAAGCCCAAAAGCGTGATTGTGTAGCAGGGGCTTTGCGGCTGTCCCATTTGGCTGTCCCATTTGAACATCAACCATTTAAGGTCTGTCTGAAAATAGGGACACCCCTTTCAACGAAGTATGAATAAATTATGAGTATACACTTTCAAAATTGCTATTTTGATGGTATACCCTATTTTCAGACAAACCCATTTGAGTTTACAATCACGATTTTATGGGACATTTGCCAAGCCTTGTGGCAGAAGGAATTTGATGCAGAGCCATATGTTGTACCCAGTACATACCAGTACTGTATCAATACTTGAAGTGCTGTGCAATGTCTTGTGCACCTGTCTATTTGTTTAAGTAGAATTAACGAATTTACTTGAGGGTTCTTGAGTCACAATGAGGTTATGATTTGGTGATGGTCGGAATTAGGGTACAGCGTCAAGTGGTCCACAGTCAAAACATTGGCTGTTGTAGTAGTTATAGATTCTTTAGAGGCCTACGCGAACAGAGGTCAAACAGTTGTGAAAAAACGTGGCAACAGCACCACTGAAACGATCTTCGCGGCAAGGGACATTTGGTTACAAGATGTTACAAGGGAGTTCTGGAAGAAGGAACTTATTGACAGAGTTTATCAACAACTTGCAGTACGTTTCCTTGGAAGAACCTCCAAGAACCTCCAAAAAACCCTGGCCAAAGACATCACTGAGATGCCAATCTTTGGACGATAATCCTGCAGCCAATTTCTGGGATGATATCACATCTATTTCCGTTGATTTGATTCTTACTTACTCACCTACAGCTGCCAAGTGGGAATGATCTCCCTGTACGATGACCGAATCTGAAACGTGTTTGGGTTTGCAAGCACTTGAATTACCCTTTGTGGTTTCAAATTCAGCATGCACTCATCTGAAAATGGGTTTATTATGTTTTATTTCAGATCCGGCAACTTGTCACTTCGCCCAAAGAAGGAGGAATGCCTCAGGCTGGGTGAATAAGTCTAGATAGTTGTTGTTGATTATGTTCCTCCCCATGCATCCTCATATATCCTCATGCTGCAACAAAAATCAGGGCAGATCAAGGCATGTTTGCTTCTTCATGACATCATGATTAGGAGATACGCTCGGTTCCGTGTTAAGGGACATGGGTGTGTAGCTGGCCGAGCGTTTTCTGAACACCTAAGACTTGGAGATACAGTAATCAAGCTATGACTTTGGATGATTCATCATGATTTTGCTACATGTTGCTACTATGGTTCAGATTGCTAGCCTGTAATTCAGATATTATGATGATTTTATATTTATACAAGCCAAGTATGTCTGGCCATTTGTGTTCATTGGTACAAAATGGATTCAAATGGAAAAACAAGTAGGAGCGGTTTTGAAGGCATCTACCTTAGATATATTTAGATATGATGGAATACTCACATATACTGACACATTTTGGTACTAGTCACAGGTAGCCTCCTCCAAACTAAGATGTGGAGAACCATTTGTAGATTATTTTCCGGAACCGGAACCCAATGGCTTTTTCTACATCTACGTAAACGTTTATCTCATCAAAGCTGAGGTTCCGCAATGCTGGCAGCCACTCTCAGCTTCCTTGGTCCCTTGGACCATGCGGAGCGTCAGACGTGGCTCAGCAGGCGGGGGTAAGGATAAAATCCCTAGAAAGTACCAAAGACCGTCCCTGAATAAACCTTTTCAGAATTCTTATCACGAAAGCTAGCGTCAGCTAGCTGGAGTCTTCTTGCTTTAGCAAGTATGCCGGGGGTGGCTCAAGGACATCACGTGATTTTTCAGGCGAGAGGGCCCCCCAGATGCACCCCCCACCACCACCGCCACCATCACCACCACCACCATCATCATCATCATCATCATCATCACCGTTATTCAATTACATTTTATCATTATTGGCAATTATTGGCATTATCACGAAAGCTAGCGTCAGCTCGCTAGAGTCTTCTTGCTTTAGCAAGTATTCCGGGGCTCCCCA
>Ga0126342_10022555_pt1 | contig 10378 bp, 9 predicted proteins | sample Cyp1metagenome_FD_92528 | JGI IMG/M metagenome (GOLD analysis project Ga0126342, IMG submission 92528) | Coral microbial communities from Lord Howe Island, Old Settlement Bay, Australia - Cyphastrea 1 metagenome | ecosystem: Host-associated > Invertebrates > Cnidaria > Coral ...
GAGGAGGAGAAGGCGGAGGACGAGGAGGAGGAGGAAGAGGAGGAGGAGGACGAGGAGGACAGCTAGCCGAGGAGGAGAACAACTCTGATAAAATCTAACAACCCTCACCTGGCAGGTGGGGAACTACTCATTCCACGCATGCCGGATTTGAAATACCCAATATGCTCTATGTATCTCTACTGTGTGGTATATATTTGATGTACGCATCTCAGTTGGGTTGGGGACGAGCCACCAGAGCTATGTTCAAAACCTGAAAGCCTCTGTCATCCCTACTGGTCTGTTGCTAGGAGGATTGTGATCATCGATACATGAAATATATATATATACCCTCTGGTAAACTAACGTAGCTATTGAAAATCACAATCTTTTATAGGTAGATCAACTATAAATGGACCATTTTCAATAGCTATGTTAAATTACCAGAGGGCCTCTCTCTCTATATATATATATTTAATATATATATATATATCAATCAATCTATCTATCTATCTTTCTATCTATCTATCTATCTATCTTTCTTTTTAACAGTGTGAACCCCCATAGAATCATAAATCAACAGGGGTGACTTGCAGCCACTGCTCACCAAGTCGTTTCAAGTCATTTCCCTTGGTAGGATGTGCAACCCCCCCTGTTAGATTCGATTATTAGATCCCCATCTCCCCCAATTTTGGCGGAATACTAAAGTCAAATTGGTGGTTTTTCAACCCCACCAAGTAAGGGTGTTCCCTCCCAATTAGATAAGCTTCTTTGGGCCCCCAAGATTTTGGGTGGTACTTATTTAGAATGCTCACTTTGCTTTTTAATCAGGGTCGCATTTTTTTATTTTTTCTTACTGACCCTTCCTTCCTAATCCCATCCCGTCCTTGACTCTGTCACAACATTGACCCTTCATGGATGCTCGCATGCACCTAATGCAAGCAACATAGATTCCTCATCAATTAGTTGAGTTTCATTTAATTGAGTGCTTTTTTTTTAACCACCCAAAAAAACATTGTTGACCTTGTTGACCTAAGCCGGGGGGGTTATTCATCCGGGGTAGCCATTAGGCACATCATCGACATTTGGACTTCTTCTTAAATCAAATAGGACTCGCCTTCAGCCCCTCCACAGCTGCTGCCGTAACGGCACCTATAAATCATGCAGTGTAATGACAAGTCGAGCGAACTCTCCGCGGTGCGGCACGCTTTGAAGAACATAGACTTGTTTGGATCTAACTGTTATTACTTTAATTATCACATATAATATGTACACATTGATTTATATCATGCACTTCTATCATCCATGCACATCTTCCCAAAAGTTGGGCAGATGCCATATCAATCCCAATATCACCTAGCAATCCGCCGCTGCCGCGGGGATTGATGACGATTGACGTTTGCGTTTCAGAGTCGCACCGAGGCGAAAAGATGGCCGGGGGAAGGATATGATGCACTGATACCAGCCGGATGGCAATTTCTGCATCTATGTTTAACGTATTTGCACACAGGATATGGAGACATGCATCTTTTGAATGTCCCCACCCCCTTAGCCTAGTTTTCTTTTGGCGGGACCTTACATAATGTATATAGCTTACATTTCTCGGGCTGCTTTTTGTTGGGGGGGTTAATTGTAATTAACTTTAAAACTGTAAGGTAGCAAAATCAAGAAATGTAAAGGGTGAAAAATGTAAGTTCCGACCTTCTAATTGTAATATGACATGTTTCAGGTCCCTCCAAATTTCAGAGGGACCTACCCTAAATGTACGTGACATGTTTGATCATGTTTGAAGGTACTGATTTTATGGGTTTTTGAGAAAATGAAAGTTACATGTTTGAAGGTTTTACCTACCCTAAATGTAAGTTACAAGTAGGCGAGGCCCCCCCCTAAAACGGTAGGGATTTTAGATTTTAGAATCATGTCGATTTCAACATTGGGTAGCTCTAAAGTATCCTTTTTTCATATCATCACGCTCACACTAAAATATACGTTTTCAAGTGTGATTTGGAGGGTACACCGGCCCTATGGATCCAAGGCTAATCCAAGGCTAATCCCTATTCAGAAAAACCTAAGAAGTTGTACTTGCGAAGGTACGACTTATAATATACTACATATATGTATATATATATATGTACATATATATATACATATATATATATATATATATATTACATATATATATGTGACCTATTGAGTTGGTGAGTTGTATCATGCTATATTCCATTAAATCCCCATATGTGCCCATAGTTTCCCAGGTAGTACCTTCATCCTATCCTGGATAATGTTTCGCATTGCCAGACATCTTCATTGGTTATTCTTGTAGCAATTCCAAAAAAAAGATAGACTTTGGTAGAATCCTAACTACTAGAACAGTGATAATTTACTTCTTCTATCTCTCTGGGGCCTTTCACATTCGATCATATTTAACAGAAGAATGCTGGTCAGTCATGGTCTCGGAGGCCAACAGAATGGAACTCTGCGGTTTCAACACTGTGGCACGGTTTCAAATCCACCAATGATGACTTTTCTGAGAGGTTCCAAACATTTGGTTTGATCACCACTATCAGACTCCTCCTCTACTCCTTCTACTTGGAATCCTGCTTTCGCGGCTGCAAAAATGCTTGGACGGCTATGCCAGGGCTTGTAAGAAAGTAGCCATGGCTCGTAAGGCCCAGATATTTCCAACGGTTGGAGCATGGTACATACGGTGCTGTGTGACAAGGTGTGAATGAACCCGCAACTTCTGAAGCTGATCAAACCGTGGTCAGTTTACATTTTCCGTTGTTTACCAACATGTTTCTCGGCGCAGCCGGGGCTGGCTGCAAATCTGGGGACAGTTCGTAGACTTCCAATGACGAATATTGAAGTGTGGCTTTGAAAACACGATGCCCCAAAACTGGCATGTCAATGGCAAAAACTATGATCAATCACGGGGGGGTCGTGTGATCTGGCTCTGAACATGGGGTACGCAAGGGTTTGAAGACAAAACATGTTCGAAACAACTCAATTAGTGGCATTTTTGGCTGGGAGTTGAAAATCCATTAAACAATAATTGCAACTTTATTGAAAATCCATCAATCATTATTAGTGCTGGTTGGTGGTTTGGATCATTTTTTATTTTTCCATATATTGGGAATAATCCTTCCAATTGACTTTCATATGTTTCAGAGGGATTGAAACCACCAACCAGTAGTGGTATGTTTTTGTTTTCCCCATCTTTATGGTATGGCAATTTTTTTTCACCATTGATCACCGAGGTGGACCCTGCAACATTTCTGGTTGCTTCTGATTCCGTGCTTCGCACTGCGGGCAGAGCGCAATGAAATCCAGGAATTCGGCGGTTGGTTATGGGCCTTATGGGTCTAAGAGATATGTTTCTTCAAACAAAACATCAGAATGATTCAGAATGTGTTTTTCTTGTTTAAGGAACATATTGGATCCAAAAACATAGTCACCCAGCGTTGTTTCTTATTCGGAACAGGCCAATGTGGGAGTGTGGGTTGCTTCACCTTCTGCCAACCCTTCAACATTGCGAATTGCATGCAGTATCCATCACTTGGTGCTTCAACTATAGTTATATTTTGCATACGTACATATACATCATATACATACATAACTCACATTATATAGTCATGAGGTCTCCTGTCGATTACCATCCAATTTCCAGGGTGGGTGCAGCCTTGGCTGGTTCCAGTACATGGAGATGAACATGAGCAACTTGAAAATGTTGATGTATATATATATATATATATGTGTATGTATATGTATATGTATATATATATATATATACAGTAAATATTAATTTTACTGTTCTTATTTTAACATATTTCAAGCATTCCAAATTTCAAGTTGTATACTGTATTCTTCAGACATGTTCAAACTATGAATACAGTAGCGATTGGAGCCGGAGATCTACATAGACCATGCTGGGGATGCCCGCCATGTTGTCGTTCCGTGTGGCTGATTTGTTGATCATGCGAATCAGTAAATTACAACGACCTCACTGCGACCGAGCCCTGGAAATCATGGTTTTTATATGGGGAATCATCCCCAAATGGCCGCAAGATTCAGGTGAGTGAAATATTATAATTTACCCAGATGAATTAATAAGTTTGCCATGTGTTTGCCTTCCGGATTGATCAAAAATGAGTTCGTATTCTTCGTATTCCAAGAGCCGTTCGGCCAGGGCTCGTGGTTTGGCCTTTAAGAAGATAGCTGGCACATGCTGAACCTTCGGTTGATGCCCGCCATCCATGCATTGGACCAGCCAGATATTATCAAAACAAGAGTGGAAATAAGTGGGATATCTGGTTTTGTTAATATCTGGTTTATAACAAGATTGGATACCAGCACACCCAGACAGTGGGATCAGTTGGTTAGAGTTAGAATAAACTCTGCATGGGATTATGGCAGAGATCGATCTACATTTAAGACTGAGTTTAATTTAAGACCGCGTTCACATAAACCAACAATTGGATACTTTTGGTCTCTCAAATAATTGCCCCCAAATCCCATAGTATATCATTTTGTCCAATGAATGAACCCTTGCAACTCTGATAATTCTGGCCGTATCCCCCATTATCATATCGTTGGTTGATTGTTTGGTTTTATTCCAGTATATCCCATTGTTTTCCCTTTCTTTTAGCCCATTAGATATGTATGTACAAATAATTACATACGTATATATATTATATGTGTTCAGCGGCCCTTACAGTGCCTATCTCTTCTATAATTTTATATACGTTTATCAGTGGTGAGGCTTAAAATAATATAGCCAATTTTAATTGTAAATACTATACAGATAAACTACAATAACACGTCTAGCCAAAATGCTCCATCACTGCAAGTCAGAAAGGACCGGGGTCAGCATTGGGATCCATATACCTTATGAAAACACATCTTCAGCTTTTCATTCAAAACACACACACACGCACACGTTTCAGTCACAGGACGCAGGATTACTTGCAAAAACGCACACTTGGTTTCAAACATGTGGTTTCCTTTGAAGAAGTGCCATTGTCCTTTCAGGAGACATCTGTTCTTTGAACAAATGCAATTTTGCTAGAAACCAATATTCTTCTCGAATAACAAGTGTGAATGTAACATAGGTAGTTCTCCTTTGTACAAAGTTTGGCATATACTCATGCACAAACCACAAATCCTCCAAGAAGGAAATCTTTGAAAAAAACAGAGTACATATTTTTTTTACAAAAGATGCACAATGTGTCCCACTTGAAATCTATGCAATATTTCTTCCAAGCATCCCTTTACAGAAGTGCAATGTTGATTGAAAGAGGCAGTGTTCATTTAGAATATGGAACAACTCAAAAAGGTCAGCATCCTTTTCAATCAAAAGGGTTTCTTTCGTGATCCTCCACGGCTAGGAGTGGACGAACAGCAGCGTCGGAGGTGACAGCTGCAAAACCAAGTTGGAGCGACCAAGCTAAAAGGAGTGGGAGTTGTTGCGGAAAGGATGGGTGAATTACCCTCTGGTTATGACTAACATAGCCACGGTATAGATGGATCATAGAAATAGATGGTTTACCTATTAAAAATTGTGATTTTCCATGGCTATGTAACAAATAACCAGATGGTAACATAGAGATGGAGGGCCCCAAGATATCTAAGTTGGTTTATAACTGACATATCTATGGTTTATGGTACGCAAAAACTATAGTTACTGGGGCGAATCTAAACCAACTTGTATATAACTGGGGGGCCTCACATAGTAGAGATGGAAAACATATGGCAAGATCGTGGATTTTCTTCTTTAATGATTTTCCCATTTGGTATTTGATCGAATTAAACATTCTGATATTTACAAATGGTGGGTGTACCATATCTATGTCAATGTTAATTAATTACTTGTGAACTTTAAACTCTTGCCCTCTGGTAGTATATAGATAGATAGATCGATCGATAGATAGATAGATAGATAGATCATTTACCTGTTATATAAAACATGCATATGTATATATATATATATACACATATTATTTACCTGTTGAAACATTTTAAAACAATGGACTTCCATAGCTATGTTAGGGTATGAGAGGGTAGTGCCAACTAGAATCTAATGATATGTATGATGGGATACGTATGTACGTACACATATACCGTATGTATACTGTTTTATTTCTTACCAGCTATTTTTTTGTTTGCAGGGTATTTTTATATTGGCCTTGGTTGAGAAATGAAGCTTGGCTCGGTTCTTCTTTCTGGAACTTGTGGTCGTTTTCAGTTTGTTTTTTTGGGGAGGGGTTTCTTTTGGATAGTTAGCCTCAATATTGATCCCAAGTGGTCAGCAAGTAAGTTCCCCTTCTGGCAACCTGGACGGGAAATCCAGTGATTGATTTTTGGTTCCGGCAAAGTGTCACAGATGTGGAAATCATTATGGAAACCCATGGATTTCCTCTGGCACAACTACGTTCTGATGGATTTTCCATAATTATCTATGTTGATGAAGAGGGATTTGGAGGTTACAATACTGGAGAGATTAAACCCTCCAGTTGACATATCCTTACAATGTACAATATAATATTAATAATGATAATAATAATATTAATAATAATATACATATATATATATATAATAGTTGATATACTCTCCAGTTGATATCAATCCTAATGGTATTATAATTTACTGGGTTGGGTACAAATACAAGGATCTTAGAATTTTCTTTCTTATATGTCGGATCATTATAGCTGGAGGGATGGTGTAAAGAGCACTTCATGTTAAGTAAAGAGTTGGAAATCTCCTTATGGAGGGATAATACATGGAAATACGTCATCCCTGCTTCTTGAATCTTCTTGAATCTTCTTGAATCTTCTTGAATCTTCTTGAATCTTCTTGGTATGTTCGATTTGGTCTCGGTTTTCATGGCTTGAAGATGGGGTTGCATCAATACCTATGATGCGAGAAAGCGAAGTGTTCGTCTTCGGGATTAGGGTGCCCCGCAAGAATTCCTTTGGACGATGAATTGGTTTATCAATCTAGAATTGGATAGATCATGGTTGATGCTTATCATTGCAAAGTACACAGGATTGAACAGAAGCCCAAAATGAAAGGAGAAATCACATGGGCTCCAAATCAACTGGAGAAGCAACATGGAACCCCAAGAAATCGGCGTTAGAGCTGAAATTTCTCAGATTTGGACTCTTGGAAGGGGAAGTCTGCAGGAAAACCCAATATATATTCAGTCATCAGATCATGGCTTGCCAAAAAAGTAGCGCTTTTGTCTGAGTTTTTTTTTCGTTTTTTTTCTCCTAACCAACCACATGAACTTTCTGCTTGATTTTGGTATACCTGGTATTTGAATTGTTCAAACCACCAGGATCCTCAGCCTGGATCTCTCTTCACCACTGAGGAAAGAGTATTGCTGTTCCAACCATCGATCAGGAAGCTGTAAGGACGGTTCCATGGCGTGAAGTCCCCTGAGATGGGCGGTTTCGTGATCTCTGAAGATGACCATTTATGGACCATTTTGAAGTGACCATTGATATGGAAAATCCATGATTAGTTTTTTTTGTCCCATTAAAACCTGTATTACAAGATATTTTCCATTGTATCCAGATATCTACAAGGTGAGGCCCCTGTTCGATAGCTAAGTTGACGCCAATAACTTGGTTGATTGGGTACCAGCTTGAGGCCAACCGGGGGGTCTTCACCTTCTACTTTCTTTGGTTGTTCAAGGGGTGCGCTCACTTCACCAGCTAAGAGATCTAAAAAGTATGTGTTTGATTTTGTTGTTGATGTTTTGTCGCAAATGTAAATGTGTATAGTATTACTGTGTATTACTCACCTAACCAGCTAAGACTTGTTTTTGTTGGATGGTATCTAAGATTGGCAACGCTTTGCAGATAGTTGCAGGAAAGAATGTTGATTCTTCGTTGGGCATTGGGTGCGCGTGCTTATAGAATAAGATGTTGACATGCTGAACGTGGGTCTGGTGAATGAACGATTGCCTTTTAGGGATAGACCAGAGGAATTCATTGTTTGATGTCAACATTAATTTAAGGTTCGCCAGCTATGAGCAATCCACAGGGTCATCAGTTGATACTGGTGGCTATGAGCCAAAACTAGGTATTGTACCCAGCGTTGGGGAAGCTTCTGGACAACGACAAGTCCTGTAGTTGGAAGGGGGCGATGTGAAACCAGGGTTGAAGTTGCATCTTGCACCCTGAATGTCTACATGAAACCCATGTAAGCCACTTTCAACAGTGCATATGTGTCATTGATCTTCGGGGGCAAACTAATTCTAAGCAAGATATTACCTGGTTGGTTGTTTCAACTACTTGTCCGTCCCAACTTGGAGGATCCGTGTGGTCATATTATGTCATAGTGGGAATCCCCAAATGGTCAGCGGGTGAGATTTTCCGGTGATTCATGGAGCTCTGAAGCTATACCTTGGGATGGTCATCATCACGTGCAAGATGTGAAAAGACTAGCCATGTTGGCAATAGCCTCTGGCAGCCAGTGTTGTAGAACAATGACGCATGTATAGATCATTGGCCAACTGAAGATGGCTCAAACATATCCAGTTGCCGTCAGTACGTTCATGGGCACATGATCCTTGATGCGACTAGGATCTCAGGCATTGATAGCTTGGTACGAACCATTTGGTCGCAAAATCATCTCAGCAAACCTGAAGATCTGATGCTCCAAAATGCAACCCTTCTCGGGAAATCAGCGCCCGGACCTCCTAGCATCTCTCATAAACATGTCTCTTGTACTGCGCCTGCCACGGAAAATGCATCTTTGCAGATCCTCTTCAAATGTCCCACGCCTGCCATCGTTTTTGGACATGCTACAAAACCCTCACGTTTTGCTCACTTTTAACACTCCCTTGCACCTGCCACGCCAAAGCACATCTGAACGTCCAAACGTGGTCCGGACCCTGGTGTTTTTAACATGTTGACTTCGAAATGTGCTTCGCTCCACAACTGCGTGCACTTTTTCGACATCTCAACACCCAAAAGTGGTCCGAACATGATGTGCTTTGTACATTTTGACTTCGAAATGTGCTTCGCGCCACAACGGTGTGCACTTTTTCGACATCTCAACTTCCAAAAGTGGTCCGAACATGGTGTGCTTTGTACATTTTGACTTCGAAATGTGCTTCGCGCCAAAACGGCGTGCACTTTTTCGACATCTCAACCTCCCAAAGTGGTCCAAACATGGTGTCTTTTGTACATTTTTCAGCAACACCAAAACGTAGGTTAGATCTGCAGTGGTCTAGATTGGCAATGTTTTTTCCCAATCAAACATATGAAAATATATGAATAAAAATGAAAAAATATGAATCAAAATAAAAAATATGAATAAAAATGAAAAAACATTAATAAAAATGAAAAGAAAATGAATAAAAATGAAAAAATGGAAAACACATAAAATTAAATTAGAAAAGGACAATGGATAATATCAAAAAATCTCAAAATATCTCAACATTTCTCTAATGTTGTTTTTCAAACGTTGTTTTGTGACACTGGGTTCTATATTGCATATTTTTCTGGACCATAGAAAATCTCAAGAAAGTTCAAAAAATCTCAAAAAACCGCAAAAACAAATCTCAAAATCTTTCCAATTTGCTGGAAAAAACAAAAAACAAGAAAAAAACAAATAAACTAACGCAACCTTACAACAACTTTGCCGAGGCCAGCGGCAGAATTGCTGCCCAACTGTCAGCTGTTATCATATTTCCTTGTGTTGTCAAATGTTGAGCTTCTAGGGCGAAAGGATTTAAAACACATTTGCTTGTCACATGATGTATTGCTATGTATTGCTTGATAACCCCAGGGAGGTCCCACTGCAAACAAATTCAAATAAAGTCAAATAAATTCAGATACAATCAAATAAATGATTAAATATGGCGAAATTTGTTTTGAATTGAAACATATGTTGTAATATGATGCTGGTGGCCCAAAACCTTGTTGTGGGAATCCCCTAGCAATCCAACCCACCTTTTGGTTTCAATGAATTTTGACTTCGAAATGTGCTTCGCGCCACAACGGCGTGCAATTTTTCATCTCTCATCTGGCCAGCTGGCACCGCACCCGCCGCTTTAGCGAGCCTACTTTTCGGCCCTCCGGAGCCACAAATCATTTGAAAAACGCAATGTTTCGGGACTTTGCTACCTTTTCGCGCACCTGGATCTTCTTTCTTCTGAGGCTTTCTCTTTTTCGATCTTCTTTTCTCTCCTCTCCTCTCCTCTCCTCTCCTCTCCTCTCCTCTCCTCTCCTCTCCTCTCTCCTCTCCTCTCCTCTCCTCTGCTTCTCTCTCCTCTCCTCTCCTCTCCTCTCCTCTTCTCTTCTCTCCTCTCCTCTCCCCTCCCCCCCCCCCTCTCCCCTTTCCTTCCTCCCTCCTCCCCTTTCCTCCCTCTCCTCTCCCTTCTTCCTCTCCCCTC
>Ga0126342_10022556_pt1 | contig 10378 bp, 6 predicted proteins | sample Cyp1metagenome_FD_92528 | JGI IMG/M metagenome (GOLD analysis project Ga0126342, IMG submission 92528) | Coral microbial communities from Lord Howe Island, Old Settlement Bay, Australia - Cyphastrea 1 metagenome | ecosystem: Host-associated > Invertebrates > Cnidaria > Coral ...
GCCATTGACCCTTGAAAACCCTGCGGGATCCATGAGCACCTAACCCCAACCACCACAAGAATTCCAAGATCCATAGGGATCGATTAAAACGAAAAGGGGATCGATTACAACGAAATGGACTTATATAGAAATATGTTGAAGTACAACGCCAAAAAATACATAGATGGAACAAATTGAAACCTGGAAAGTATGGGGGAATGCATCCTCCAACTACCATCCTGCTGCCTTTTTGGGAGTTACTATACCCATAATTCACTTCAGCGTGTAAATTCAAAAAACATAAGTTGGGCATATTTACAGCGGGTTATAAAGTTATACATGGTTATACTACCAAACTTAGGATGTTTATTGGGGATAATCATTGCAATTTCAGACAGAAAAGGTGATGGTGAACTGGTTTGCCTGAAGTCTATGGGACAACCTCTAAATGCACCTTGGCAGTCAGCAACATTTTACCAACTGGAGGTGTCAATCCTCCACGGGAAAAAGAAAGAAGCGCCACTACACAAATTACCCTCTGGTAATTTAACATAGCTATTGAAAATGGCCATTTATAGTGGATTTTCCCATTAAAAATGGTGATTTTCCATAGTTATGTTAAATTACCAGAGGGTACTATTCCAGTTGAGGTTGCGACCGAAAAATGCAGGGCCAACTATCCAAAACAAGGGTCCGATCAAGGTCCGGTGATTGATTTTTTGCTTCATGACCTTCCATATGGTGGTAAAGCCTTAGCAAAAAGTTCTACAACTTGAGTCACTCTGAGTCACTTGAGATTAGAATTTGCTCTGGGACTGAAATGAATGTCATATGTGGAAAAACAAAACACACACATGCCTCTCTGGCGATGGTTTGCGATTCCAGTTCTACATACAAGGAGGAGAATTAGGTCCAAACTTCACATCTCAACGTTGTAGTGAAAAAATGGAACCCGGTTCTGGGATGGAACCTGATTATCAAGACACGTCACAAAACCGGAGGTGGATAAACTCACAAAAGATCGGATTTCTCTAACCAACAATTGAAGATGTTCGCTGCAAACCCTAGGCTTGCCCGCGGCAAATCCCGCATATCCTTTGACATGCTAATCCCTGCGTAGGGTTTAAGTTTTTTACAGTACTTTCCTAAACAACAAACCCTAAAACCCTAAGACTTAAAACCCTAAACCCTAAATTAAAACCCTAAATCCAGAAAACTGAAAGTCAAAATCACTGCGTATAGCCAGTGTTTTCAATTATTTTGTGGTGATAAGGATATCATACTGTTTGGATGTGTTGTTTGAGTGTGGGCGAACCCGGGGTTTGGAAAGAACATGTTCAATCATGTCCAATGCCTGTTCGTTTCATTCGAAACATGTACAAATTTAAATATAAAATAAATGTATATCAGTAAATCTATATCCAACTTGTCCAACATTACCTAATTTCAACAAATACAATAGCTTCTCGAGGCAAGCCGGTTGTAACCATTTTTTTCCTCCCTGCGAAAGCGACCCAAACATGTCAATCAGCAATGAAAGTGATAGCATGTTTCAACGACATGGTTCATTCAACCACACTAATCCCATCTAATCCCTTTCTTTTTGTATTCGGTCTCAGCCTAGAATTCCTGGTTTTGTGGGCAGTTTGCATATACTTATTGAATCTTATTGGTATTTATTGAATATAAAGTATTGGATCTATTGATTTCGGGGTTCCTAAATTTGTACGCGTATTTCATATGATCAGGGGGATCAGCCAAGTGACAAGCATGTTGCAACGCAAAGGACTTCCAATGGAACGCCAATTCGCTCCTCGGCCGGGCGAATTAAAAGTATTGCTTTGACGCCAATCTAGAGAAATTTGTCCCAAAATGCATTCCAGATGGTTCTGGAAGCACTCAAATGATCTTTGATTGCATTTGTTTTGCAAAATAATTAATGGTAGTTCCATTCAACACAAATCTATATCAATGTTGAGTCGACAGGCCAGGGTAATGCGCGACAAACCGTCTGAAACCGTTTTGGAAATGGTGAATTGCTGTAAGGACTGTCCTAGTCCATCATAACAATCACAAGATGTGAACCGTGGTGCCGATATATTTACCATGATTTACCTGAGCAACTGAATGATGTCAGGGGATGTTAGGGGTATATATTAGATATATAAATATATATATATATACTGTCTGTGTATATATATATATGATCTGTATATATTGCATTACATACATGGTGCATCATTTGATCCACGTGCTACAAAGGTGATCAGAGGCGCGGTTGACACAATCATTATCCATGTGCTGTGATGAAACATCGAGACTATCTGGAACCGCCACTCAGTGACTCAGTGATGAAAAGGAGGACCTACTGCCCCTTTAAATGGTAACTGGATGAGTTTTACACAGAACGAGGATTTTTTCGCAAAATTGGCTTACCAGCCAGCACCCTTTCCCATCCCCTACCATTCTGCACCTATCACCGCTTGATCAGCATCAGGATGATGAAGGCCCATCAGATACTTGGTATTGAAGGTCATCACCCACCGATCAGGCTGAGAAATTTCAGGTCCTCTAACAGGTTTGCTTCAAACAGTTTCAAACACCCTACCAGGCCCTACCTGCAGCCAGGGAAACCCATTTCTGAAGCCAGGTCGCTTGTTGATTTCTTCATAAAAGGGTTCCGTCTTGGCAGTCCTGGCACGTTTTCTTCAGCCGGAAGCCGCACAAAAACATGTTCCACGCAAATAAACCTTTCACATGTGTCCTATCTGATCTATCTGATCTGTCTGGTTGGTTTTCAAAGCCCTGAGAGTTTTGTGACTGTTGGGGTTCATCATCCCAGGTGGGATCTGAGAATTGGAGCCACTTGCTGCCTGTCATTCCCAGAGCTCCTGATAACAAAAATGGCGGCTTCAACGGCTTCAATCCTAATTTTACGATTTCAGCTACAATGTGGTGCCCAAATAATTAGCTAAGTTGGTGTGTAGCTTATTCTATATATATATATATATATATACATATATAGACTATCTATAGTTGACAATGGCTTGCAAGCCGATAAGCCAGCAAACATAACTAGGGGGCACCCCATTGTAATATTGCCATAGATTACTTTCAGTCAAACTATGGTTCTAACATGGTTGAACTCTCCCGTTATAATCTCAGTATCCCCTGATTCTCCCACTATATTTCCAGCTACTAAGGTAGATATATGTGGATAGAACTATGGAGTTCCTAGATGTTACTATATAAGTTATATATCCACCATAAAACCATTTAGAAACATTTAAAGTTACTAAGTTGGCTTATTGGTCGTTCTATATCCCACTAACTTCACCAGTCCTGAAGACCAGTTGATGCATGGAACAGATCCACTTGCAACTGAATTGGAATCACGATGTTCATCTATTTTCACCTCATAATCAGTGAAGTTTTCCCGGATTATATCAATCCAGCAAGTATTACTTCACCAGTAAGAATTTTAGTGATGTATTACACAATTCATTAGTTACTTAACTTTCACAATTAACTAATAATAATTAACTAGTAATGATTGGTGAAATTACACAAATCACTTGTTACTAATCTTAACTTTCATAATTAGCTAATCCGGTTGGTGGTTTCAACCCCTCTGAAAAATATGAGTTCGTCAGTTGCGATGATGAAATTACCAACTGAATGGAAAGTCATAAAATTCAGGTTCCAAACCACCAACCAGTAACAATCACTAGTTACTAATTGCTTAACTAAGAATAGTAATCTTAACTAATCACTAGTTACCAATCTGAACTTTCATAATTAGCTCATCTGTTTATAGTGGTAACCTACCCCTCTGAAAAATATTCGTCCAAACCACCAACCAGTTTTTTAGAATTGAGCAGTGTTCAAAACCCCATTTTTCAGGGGATTATACTACCCAATTTATATCAATCTATTGGGGATTCAAATCATCCAATAGGGCAATCCCTAAATCATTCCATGGAGGTGATGTATTTCAATTTCTTTCCATAGGAGGGATTGGATCCAATTTATTTCACAATGGAGTGATTTTTATCATCCAATGGGAGGGATTAACCAACCAGGATTTTTCATGGAATGATACAACCAACTAACCTACCAACCACCAACCAACCTCCATTTAAAGTTACTAAGTTGGCTTATTGGTCGTTCTACATCCCGCTCAATTGTAAACCAAGCAATTTTTACCTGGTCCAACCTACCACAGGTAAACCATCCAATAGGGGATGCAAATTTCACACTGCTCAATATCGAAAAAAGTCCCATGGCCTGATCTCTGCAGTACCATCAGGTAAGCCGGTCACCTACGGAAGATCTTCCAGCAAAAATGGGGGGGAAGTTTAGCTAGAAACCATGGGAAAACATAGGGAAATGACGCTCGAAAATTGAAAAAAAAAAGATGGAGAACTGGAGAACTCATTTTTTTGCTAGAACAGTGCCAAACATGTCATGAAACCACAAGGAAAACGGGGAGTTAAGCAAAAAATGAGGCGATTAAATCACCATTCAAGACATGCACTTCAGTAAACATAAGCGGTGCAAGGAAATCAGTTTGAAGTTTGCCCTCAAACACCATTGTAGTCCAGATAATACGAATGCATTTTCCAAACAAAAATGGTCGGGTGCATTCACAAAATGAATCAAAACCCAGCAATGCATGTTTTACCACCATGAAGAATACAGAGATGAAGCGTTCATCTGTGTCTGGAGGTAATCGTTGTCATGGGTAATCTTGCTCCTTGTGGTTTCGGACTTTGGCTGCTAAAAACCCGGGCCTCTCATGTCTGGTTCGGTTTATACACCCCTTCTAAATATAATAATATATATATATATACATATGCTTAAGTCCAATTGTTGGCAAATGTTAGCCTAGTTGTGTTTACCAACTGAAGTATATATCAGCTACTTGTCACCAAGTTATTGTACATGGTTAATTTTAGATACCTATCCAAAAAATAAAATATGTTTTAGCTGGTTAATACATGTTACCATTACCATTCCAAACTTTGTTTCAGCACGAAAGTCTCTAACCAGTCGGTTGACCAGTCGGTGAATGTTAATGTTAAGTTAACTTCAGTATATTTACATATATTTACCTTAACTGAAGTATCATTCAAGTCAGCTACTTAGTATATAATTTCACCAAATTAAACAAGGAGTACATAAAGTCACTGAAAAAAAAAACGCAAAACTAAACAATCCTGAAAATTTGCCCCCCCCCAAAAAAAAACGTGAAAAATCCCAAAACATCCCTGAACAACAACTTGAAAAACAAAAAACACGTGAACATTTCCCAGGTTCCGCCTCCAGCTTCTGGCGCTTGAAGAGCTGCGCGAGCCGCTTCATCGCCTTGGAGGAGTCCCTCGAGACCCCGATGCTATGAATGGTTGATTTTTCTATACAAAAACCATGGGAAAAAACCATAGGAAAACCATAGAAACATGGTGATTTAACCACCAAAACATGTAATTCAAAGGGATTCATAGCTGATGTATGGCTGATGTATGATAGTTAAGTTGGTTTATAATTCCAATAACTTGATTGATTATACTTATAAACGCATAACTTTAGCTATTCGGAGTTTATAAGCCAACTTATAACTGGCGGGGGGGCACATTGTAGCAATGCCCATGGATGTAATGGGTTATATAAATAATGGATGTAGATTCTATAGAGCTAGATACTTTTTAAGAAGGTACTTAGCCCCCTAAATCATGCCCTGATTGCTGCCTGAGAAAGTGCTTCAATCCATAGGGACTGGATTTAAGATAAACCTATAGATTTAACGGCTTAGCATTGATGGTTAAACATTATCTATCCCTTTGAATATTGATTTGGTGGTAAATAAATGTAAATCCTTAAATGCTGGATTGAAATGGATTTAACATTCACCAGTAAACATGTGGTATAAGATAATATGTCCCATGAACACCCCTCGGGTCACTTTATAGACAAATATTGATTCAACGTTGGAGTCCACTTGGGAATAATCATAATCTCACTCACCAGGGCTTTATAAATGTTCATTGGTGAATCAGAAAGTATGTTTGTTTTCTCAATTCTGCAGGTTTTCTATGGAGTTCTAAAGCTGGGGCCCGAATAGGTACCAATTTAATGAATCCCTAGGGTTAAAGTTAGGAATTCGGGGGGCATAGCCTTCCATGACACTTAGGTTCAGTGGGAGGACACATGGTAATGAGAATTCTGTGGATGTTCTTGTTTATTTGAAGCTGTTTTTTTGTGCCACAAAGGAAGTGATCATTTAGAAACCTTGGCATCCAAAATGGAAATGCTGTTCTACAAGATACAGCGAAAAGAGCAGTAGAGCAGTAGATTGTCGGCTTGCCTCCTGAAAAGAAACAAAACACAACTTCCTGACCAAATCATATCTGTGAAAAGCTGTCCATAATGTTCCATAGCTCACTCCGAAGTATGGCTCAACATTGAAAAGCCGCAATCCAGTGAATGACAATCCTTCGAGGTGTGCTTTCACTCACAGTAGTGGGAATGTCTCCATATGTTTTCATATTTTACAATTATTTTAACTCATGCTGGTAAACCTTTGTTATGAACCATTGTGATATGCAGCAACCACTTATTTCTTTATGATATTATATATTCCTGTGTTTCATTTTTTATACAGTTAAAACAGTTATACCCCTTTCATTCACGTTTTATTAACGCCCGAACCCCGAAGCGACAGAACGGACACCAACAGAGTCCCAGATGCGCAACTGCCTTTGGCATCGTGCCGCTCATGAAGCTCCTTGCATCCCAGTGTTTCTCTGTGGCAGGAGAATGAGTTGGGGTAGGATTCTAACACGCACAAACACACATATGTATATATATATATATATGTATGTATATGTATATATATGCGTGTATATATATATATATATGTATACGATATGTATATATATATATGTATATATATATATATGTCTATAATACATATATATATATATATAATATTTACAAATAAGATCAAATTAATACATATTATATAATGAGATCATATGAGATATGAGATATGATATAGGATATAAGCAGAGGGGATATAAACAATTACATGTAGGTTATCATGAGTTCATGGCCGGGATATGCCGGGATGAGATGCACTTCCAAATAGGCAACAATCAGACCATGGAGGTCTTGCTGATTCTACCGGGAAAAACACGTCGATCGAACCAACCAACAATTGGGATTCCAGCAACAAGAATGGTCGTAAGAACTGCAGTTAAAACCCTTTATCAGTTATCAATGGCTATAAATGGGCTTGTCTGGGGTTATAGCTGAGTTATTAACTGGTAGAGGACTTTAACTGTGGTTCCAATGCACGTTTAGAGTGGCCAATTTGCACATTCTTTCCATGTCCCGATTCCCCAGCTCATGGACTCATCCACTTGGCTAAACCCCAAGAAAAATGGCCGTACTAAAGCCTTCAACACATGACTGGTTGGTGGTATACCTACCCATCTGAAAAATATGAAAGTCAGTTGGGATGATGAAATTCCCAATATATGGAAAGTCATAAAATTAATGTTCCAAACCACCAACCAGATGAAAACTCTGTATCAAAGCAGCACAATGATCTACGTTCCATGGGCACCACATTGCGCAGGGTCAACACTTCACCAACTTCACCGTCCTCGGAGGAGAAGGTTTTCCTGCCAAGGTTTAGACATCCCCGATATTATTTCACATGTGCAATGTGCTTGATGAGTTCATGAAGTAAATGAGTTCATATCAATCATTATCATTGCTAAATGATAATGATTGATATATTATATTGATAGATCATTAGAATCAGAATCATATCACGAAACCAGTACAATCATATGGACAACTTACAAAATCTCCGAAACGGTTACCGGTTACCCTCTGGTAATGTAATATAGTATATACATGTATATACCCGCACTAATATGTGTGTTCGCCTATACCCTCTGGTAAACTAATATATGGTTAATATATGGATATGAAACCCACCGACCAAACAGGCCAAATATTTCCACCGACGTTCCAACAGAAAATGATACCTCCTCTGGGATCGATGAATCGACATGTACGTCGTATGTACTCTCCGGTAATTTAACACTTCGCTATTGAACATGGCCCAGTCGAAATAGTTGATTTACACATGAATTTACCCGGCCTGGTAAACAAACATAGCTATTGAAAATGGCCATTTATAGTGGATTTACCCATGAAAAATGGTGATGTTCCATAGTTTTCTTGTATCCATTGGAAAAACACGAACACTGAGCACTACCCATCCGAGGTATTCGCGGTTGTTGGAGAAAAGACAGCCTGGAAATCCTGCGTGAACATCGTCAAGATTCAACTTTCTAGAATGATCTAAATCTAAACCAACAAAAACACATATACTGTATACGTATATGTATCCGTATATATGTATATAGCACAGTGTTAAAACTCGGCCCTCTGGTAATCTCTGGTAAACTAACATATAGATGTGGCTTCTCCCACTATTTCTAGATCATTTTCTTGGGCTTTTCCCCAGGGCTAAACAGCCCCACAGGTAGCGCCTGATGCTGTCCAGCGCGTGAGGTTTGGGGAAGTTGGATTGCACCACCTGCTCGCACACAGTACCTGGGAAATCCATCGAACTCCAGGTGGATGGACCAGGTTGGATCACCACTGGAAGTGAGCTGGGATACCACTGGGATACCAATTATATCATCCCCATATGCAACCCATGGTGCTGGTATATTTACCTACATGACTGGGCCATAAAAATGGGGTAAATGGTGGGATTCATATTCCAGCACCATGGAGCATATGGGGATGATATTATGTAAGTTGTCAGTGGGATATTTTTGTGTGTACTTGGGAAATTACGGAAAGCACATCTATTGCAAATGTGTCCCAAGCCAGTACTATTACTTGATTTATCATATGGGTCACTTACATCATAGCATATAATGCAGTAGATTGATGGTGCCTGCATGAAAAAACATATACATACAATATAATATACTGCAACCATACATGCATGGAGGTTTCCTAAGTCATGGGGGTACCCCCAGTCATCATCCAGTCGTCATGGATGACTCATTAGACCATGACTTGGCATTGAAACGCATGGTCCCACGTTTCCCTACCCTCTGGTAAGATGAGTGTAAGATGAATCAAATGTGGTTTGCTAGAATTTCCAACATCTGTAAAGATGGATTTTCCCATTCAAATCTCCATTGATATAGGGGATATCCCAGCCACCCAAGGTGGCAGCATCCCTCCGTCCCCCCAATATGGCCAGTTTTTATTCGATGTCCACCATTTTCGAGTCACGTTCCAACAATGTTATCACAACTTTCCCCTAAAATGTCAGGACACTTATGTTGCATCATCTACAGTATCTATCTAATTGTACAACTCATTAGAACTTTGTAATCCAAGTTCCAGTGTAATTATCCCACATCACAATCACATCCCTTCTGCGTCACTTCCCACATCCACGGGTCGCCCAAGCTTTCCGCCGAAGGACACGCAATGAACTTTGCCGCGCGCTTCCCAGCCCTGACGCGTTCCGAGCTGCGCTCGCCAATCTGTTCTGGAGGCCACTGGAAATGCCGCGCCTGCGACAGAGAACTGGTGGGGTGAGCCCCCGGGATGTAAATGTTGCCGCCAATGAAACCCAATAATTATCTATAATCCTATCAGTATCATAAACCATACTGGAGTTATAAACTTAGCCAGGGGGTCCCGCATGATATTTGGTTATAACCCCCATAAGTTGGGAGATGCGACCCCAATTTTGAACTTCAACTGCACTCCCAAGTGGAGCATGTGACGAGATGAATAGTTTGGAGATGAACCAAAGTTGTGGTTTTTCTATGTAATATGTATATATATATATACATATACCCTGACCGTCGAAGACCTATTTTGTAAAGGTCTTTGGAAAAAAAAACTAAACTATAATATCATCGGACCTATTTAGGGGAGCGTATTGTATCAGGGGTTCAAGGTGTGCACTGCCAAGAGACATATAATGTTATCCACTATTTAACTATTTTCACTAATTGTTGCAGAGAAACAATTGAGAATAATGTTGGATGCTGATTAGTGGATAGGTTCGCTATTGTGCAATTTTTTTGCAAATTATTCTGAACCCATGCATTGTTTGGAAGGTTCACTATTGTGGCAAGAAATCTTGGGGGGCATTTTTTTTGTCAAAAAAATGTTTGTGTAAAAACATCTGAACATTTTTTCTGAAAAAAATATTTTCTCCCTGTCCCAAAAGAGTCAGACTGCTTATTAAACCCTTATTAAAGAACAGTTTTTCCACACATTTCCAAGGCACTGGGCCATGAGAGGGTCCAATTCACTTTAGTAGGTTTGTTCTCAGGGTTCACAA
>Ga0126342_10022557_pt1 | contig 10378 bp, 9 predicted proteins | sample Cyp1metagenome_FD_92528 | JGI IMG/M metagenome (GOLD analysis project Ga0126342, IMG submission 92528) | Coral microbial communities from Lord Howe Island, Old Settlement Bay, Australia - Cyphastrea 1 metagenome | ecosystem: Host-associated > Invertebrates > Cnidaria > Coral ...
AAAACAGCAACCTACCCTAAACACAAGCTAAACGCCGCATCGCCACGACTTCCACAAAAGCCTTCCCCCAAGCTAATTTCAAGATTTTTGGGATTTCGCCACGACTTGGGCAGTTGGGAGTACGTTAACACACCCGCCCACCTCTCACCCCCTGGTGACATGACGCAAGTTCCAAGACAACGTGCTTTTAGCGTAGCATCATCTTCCAGACGCAAGTGCCAGGTACGTTAACACACCCGCCCACCCCTCACCCCCTGGTGACATGACGCAAGTTCCAAGACAACATGCTGTAGCGTAGCATCATTTCCAAGAGAAGAAGCCAAAAATGCAGTACAGCTTGTAAAAACCCACGAGCTGTTGCGGGCGGTGGTCCAACTTTTGAACCTTATGACAGAAGTGGATGTCTGCAGTCAGGGTCACTGCCCAACAGGAAAATTGTGAGCAATGGAAAGCCAGAAATCCAACTTCCAAATGATCACACAGAGCCCACAGAGTTGCGCTTTCGATGTGTTCCAAATCACGCTGCAATGGCTCCTCGCCAACTCTCGCATCCGTGGATGTTTCACCAAGGCAGTGACCGTAGAAGGCTGAGCGAAGTTACGAGAGAAGTTGGGACTAGTTATGACTGGTTCAGCAAAGTTTGGTCTCTTTGGTCTCAATAACTTTCAATATCTTTCAAGTTCCCAGAGACATGCCCAAATCGTTGCAGACTGTCTCAGCACGGGCTTTTGACTGCCACATACTTGGTCGGTGGTCCAATGACCCAAGCTCCAAACCCATCCATGTTTGGCAGCAACGTGAACTGCAGACTCACCAGTATTTGACACAGTCCTGGCAGCTGGAGCTGGGAACTGATCCATACTCATGCCGTGGATGAAAGAAATCCTGCATCACCAAAAGGATGGTTGAAACCCTATAAATAATGGGATAAACAACCTTTTAACTGGTCCAAGATTTCTTCCATCCACCGTATTGAATGTTATCAGTATTTACTTCAAGTGTCTCTCTCTCTCTCTCCCCCTCCATCGCCGTCTCAACTCTACTTCAAGTGTACCAGTACTAGTTGGGTATTGTCGTATAAACCTGAATGCAACTGCAGACAGCTCTGGCACTACCTCTCGCCGTTGAGTCCTGACAGTCGCCTCTTTCAAGAAGTTGTGTTCCAGCAGCTTTTGACAAAAGGTTGTTAATCCTCGCCTCGCACCTCAGTATGAATTCATCTTGCCACTGTCAAAGCCCCCTGAAGCCCCGCAAGATCCCAATCCCAACCTCTGCATGCCCGATATAGAAAGCATCAGAAAGCATCAGAAAGCCATCCATCTAAGACATCTCACGAAGTCGCGCCAGGTTTCTTTCTCCACGCTCAACGGTCTGGAGGGTCAGAGACCAACGGTTTATTGTGCATTGTGCAAATGATTCCAAAGAATTGTGAAACGTATGAACCATGCTGAAGATGTTTTGAGATATGTTTTGAGATATGTTTTGAGATATGTTTGTTTGGACTGTGCAAAAGTAGGTCTAATCATGTCGTTGCACACTTCAAAAATGGAACTGCACATGGTAAAGGGATCTGGAGGGCGAATTCACCTCACGACTGTCCAGAAAGTATGCGACTTCTCTCCTGGCCGTGCCCAAGCTGGTCTGACATCGTGTTGTTTATATATCCCAAGAGATAGATTCAGTTTCTCAGCTGGTAAATTGTCAGTGATATGGTTGGCGCAGCGTCGCAGAAGTTATATACACTTTTGAACCTCACGTGCACTCGTGGCAAGACAAGAATTGAACGTGAAACGAAGCAAAAATACTTGTTGTCTCCCAGAAGCTCTACGGTGTTGCATGATGCGTGTTTTTTTCTTTGCAACAGTGCTCCATTCGCATCTTGTCTTGCAACCGTGACGGTGACGGGCAGCAGTAGAATCAGCTTCCAAAATGAGAAACATTGCAAATAACAAACAATTGGAACGTTCGATATTGACATAGTGACTTGGCAAGTTGACCCGGTTTGGATCCAGGAATCCATCCGTATCCTTGGTTCATCCACCACTACCCCTGCTATGCCCCTCCAGGGTCCTCCAAATGTCCGACGCGAATCAACGTGCCATGAATGCCTGTCATAGCTGCAGGGTTGAGGTGTACCCATTGGGCATCCAAAGAGCCCAAGTAGGATCATATGTGAACTGACTGGAGGCGGCCATCAAGACATAGTATGTGAAAGACCCATGAATTGCAACAGCAGTTGGCTGTGCCTCATAAGAGCCACCTAGCAAGAGCTGCACATCTCTCTTCAGCTCGTCTCGTGTAAGGCGCCAGCCTCTCCTGGGGCTGAGATGGGTCGACCGTAGCATACTTTACTAATTACGTTCACTGCATTGGCTCTGTTCGTTTAAGCAAAAACTTACAGAAAACCAACGATTCTAAACCTACAGAAAAGCAATGATTCTGCACAATATCCAATCATGATAGAGTCTAAGAGGTGTTCCTCAATGTCCCCTGAAATTCTGGGGTCCTCAGCAGGCGAAGATAGTAAGGCACCTTGGGCCGCCCCGGGGGCTCGATGACTCAACTGGGATCACCGGAATCACCGGATCCACCGAGGACCACCTTTTGGACCACCGAGGTTGCGGCCAAAGCCTCTCCAATGATCTGCCGGGAATGATCCCACTTGTAGAGCCTGCCATGCAACAGGCCACCATTGGTCTCGTATGAAGAACATATAGTAATACTTCTGCCATGATTGGATGTCTGATTTTGAGTTTTCTACCTATGCATATAGAGAGAGAGAGAGGGGGAGAGTCATCCTGGAGCAGATATGATATGGGTTTTGCAAAATCATCACGAAACTGAAATGATTCTTGGGATGAAAACATATTCTATCCACCTTAGGATCATCATAACACAAATATAGTATGTATGGTATATATCTATTTTGTGTGTGTGTGCGTATCTGTGTGCACTTCCCCAAAAGATCCACGGTTTCTTAGCATTCTTACTTGGAAGGTGTTTGTGCGTGTGGTGCCATATATATACAGTATATATATATATCAACAGGAATATTCAAAAACGTTATTACATTGGATATTATATAATCTCAACCTGGACCGTATTGCACTTGATATTTTATGAGGTGGTAAGTGCATGTCAAAATGCATGTCACACGTTCACATCTTCTGCCACCTGTGTAGGTACACATACCGTGTCAACGGAGTGGAATGCCATTACCCCAGAAGATTGCCTTTCAAGCGGGATTGCTGATTCTCTTCTGCTTTACCAACCCCTTTCCAGCATTGATCCAATATACTCCAACTGCATCCGAAAGCCGTTTGCAAAATTTGCATGTCCAAATTTGTCCTCCGAAGTGCAGGTTTTCCAGTAAAATGCTGAATGGCACTCAAAGAGGAATGATTATTCTCTTCAAATTTCTGGGAGTCCTAAAAAATAAGGGCACTTTTCTCTTAGAGAAACAGCTTGAGTTGAAAAGATCCAGCTTTTAAGCATACACGTTTCATTGAAAGGATGCAGCATTCTTTGAAAGAAGAAGCGGGGAGTCCTTGTCAAAATATAGCATGCTGGAAGCGTGGTTTTCTTTTTGAAGAGTTCTTTTTCATTAAAAGTTGCAAACAGTAACAAGTGTAGTCTCCTTCTCAAACAAACACTTTTCATGTAAGACATGCAGTATTATTTATTTTTGACAAGTTGGATATCTATATATATATGTGTGTGTGTGTAAAGAGACGCCCTATTCCTCCAAGAAAGCATTGTTCTTGCCAAAATACATACGCAATATAGTGTGTATATATATATAAGACACATCCCTTGAAAAGTACAGCCTGCCTTTCACCAAAATGCATTACCCCCTTTAGAAACTAATCTTTCCAAGCGCGCATCAAAAAAATGCTGCATTGCATGAAAATATGCAGTCTCTTTGTCAAACAAAAACTTGTTCATCTTCACTTTGCAGTATAAACTCACTTTGAAAGCACAATATCCTTTCGAGGAAGCAATGCTCTTGCAAGTGTTACAGTAGTTCCTTTAATCAGTGCCGGGTTTCATTCAAAAAAATGCGGTTTTTCTGGAAAGCAAAGGAATACTGTAGTAGTTCCCCCAAATATAAAGCATTGCTTTACAAGATTGCATTTTTCTTGGTCAAGAAGTCATTCTAATTGACTTTATCCCACTTTCGCAGCAAACACTTTCATTTATTTCAAAGGAAGTAGCATTCCTTGATTTTTTTAGCAATCTTTTCGAATAGGTTGCATTGAGAATGAAATAAACTCTGCCAAAGAGGCGATACTGTATTCGTTCAAAAGCTGCAATGTGTTGAAACAATGGTGTTTGTAAGAAACTCGTTTTATTTTAGGTACGCACTGCCATTTTTTGAAGGATTGAACCATATACTGACTTTTGAAAGCACAGCATACCTTTCAGAAAACAACTGTTTTGAAATTATGCCCTCTAAAAAGTGCATGGTTTCTTTCAACAAAATGGTGTTGTCCTTTAAAGACAAGAATTGGTCGGACTGTCCTTTTCATCTTTCAAATATGTGAGATTATTGTAAAAGAGACCTATTTTCCCTGAAAGAAACAGATCTGATTGGAAATATGCGGTACTTCTTGAAAATAGAAACTAGACTCTCAGAGCAACATGAATTAAACAAGATCAAAAGACTGTAGCTCAAAAGACTGTAGCAACTCAATAACTACATGGGTATTCACATTTTTCTACCCGAGCCAGGCATAAAATGCATAAAATCACCAGAAAACAAGGCATACATATAAACATGTGTGTAGTTCGGTGGGTTTGTCTGAGGATAGTACCTTTCCCTCCATCACCCCCCCCCTCTCCGAGAGTTCAGTTTAGTACCCCTTAATTTTGATGGATAATGATAAACATCAGCCTTTTCCCCATCATTTTGGTGGTAGAAAACTGTGCCCAGGCGCAGTTGTTCCAGCACACGGCAGTCGCTGTGCTGTGCCGTGTAGGCCGTGCCCAACATCTCAGTGCGCATCTTTGTTAACTCCTCTCCACGCTTGTGGCCAACCCAGGCCATCCCAGGCCATCCCAGGCCCAGGCCATCCCAAATAATGGCAAGAAAAAGACTTATACCATCTGGTTATTTAACAGGGCCATGGAAAATCACCATTTTTAAATTGTAAACCATCTATAAATGGGCCATTTTCCATGGCTATATTAAATAACCAGAGGGTAGTTCAAAATGTTCAAAATGTTCAAAATATGGGGAAATCGTGTGGCATAAACATCCATAAACATGTCTTATTGCATATGGCTGGGGATATATTCAAAAACTCTCGTGTGATAGGGATATAATCAACAATAATACGATCTGCTTGTGAATCCAAATGTCCTAGGAGAGCATCACTCCAACTATTGCGGATCTCATTTCCCACAAAAAGCCATAATTCTGGTGACAATCAAAAACCCCTGATGTCTGTGCTATTCACGAACCATTACCAACCAAAGTAATTTGAATGAGCAAAAGTAAAGTAGTTGAACCTTCGATCAAGGTTTAAGCAACATGGGCAATTCCTAGTTGCTTCCAGCAATATCCTATGGTATCCATATGGTATCCCATATATATATATATATATATATGCCCTATATATATATATGTGTGTGTGTGAGAGAGAGAGAGAGATGTATATATTAAGAGATATATATATATATACACACATTAATGAGATGTAATATATATATATATACATATAAATCAATTAGATATGTATATATATATCCACACGGTATCCATGATCAGGCCCTGTTTCGGCCTTGCCTCGATGATGGACGGATTGTTGCAATACCTCAGCGACTTGAGGGCCAGCTGCCCGAGGGGCCTTGCTACTCTCCAGCTGAGAATCTCACCACCAACAGCCGTAGAGGTGCAAATTTCGTGTTTTCTGAACCACCACCTGAGGCATCTGATGATGACTGCGCTTTTATAAGTCTTTTATATGCTTTGGATGGAAGTATCTGAAAATCTCTCAGGCATATCAAAGCCATACAAAGGTTCATCACGTGAATTCCATAAAATATCCTTCTCTGAACCGACCATCCAAAATGATCCAAAATGACAGTGAAAGAAATGCAAATCTAGAACAGTGCACTGAGCTTCTTGCCGTGAGTTCATGCTGATTTCCACGACTCAGAACCTGTGCCAAAACAAGAACTATCCCATTCAATCCCCATCTTGGCAAATCTGAAGGAAAATGTCGACATTTTCAGCAAGCTGTCGATCATTGCTCTTCCAGGCCGAGCGTCTGTGACCAAGAATTTCACCTTTGGAAACTTGGCGCATAATGCCTGCCGAGGGCCAAGGATCCCCTTTGAGGCCTTGGGGCTATCCGGCTATCCATGGGTCCATGGGCACCTGAAGGGAGGCCAAATCTGCGCTGGCAACACCATCGCCACCACAACATGGGTCCAGGTCTGGAGACATGCCACGCCAGGCACCCAACTTCCTCGTCTGCAAAAAAAACAGCATCTTCATGTGAAGAGTGTTTATGATTATATCAGCCATGGATAGGCACAAGAGAAAGGAAAACGAAAAGGTGCATGATCTTCACAACTGCCGTTAGATCGATGGTCAATTAGAGGCCTGGTGTTTTCACTTGGGATTCGATAAGGCGAATGACGGGACTGTAGTCCCAGAAATGCTGGCTTTCCCAAAAATGGTCCCCAAAAATCCATCATAGTCCATCATAGTCCACATAATGCCAGGGAAGGCTGAGGGTTTCCAATTTCGGGGCACACAACCATGCCCGAGTACTGATAATAATCCTTGCTGCTCAGCATCAGCGCAATGGGTAGGGAAAGCTCCTCAGTCGAGCGCTGTGACCGGAAAACTCTTCAGCCATCCAGGTTTGTCTGAAACTGGTTATAAGATGTTATAAGATGTTATAAGCATGCACAAATTGGGAGACAGAGGGAGAATGCTCTTGAGACTCTTGAGGTATCCCTCCTTGGATTTTGGAGGCCCACGGCTTTGCGCCATCTTCCCCTTGCCTCGCAAACGGGCGCGACCACTTTCTCCAGAAGCTCCGAGGCTCCAAAGCCGGCAAAGGCCTCCGGATCCGGACGCTATGCCAATGGTGCGGCCAAAACCTGGGGCCTGTGAAGATATCCTGTGATATGCAGCAAATGGATCAGCAGCCCCGAGCATCCCCCCAAATAGCGGGGGAGCTCTGCGACCCGTGACGGTGCATCTTCTTCCGCAGAAGCTAAGGAAAGTTGCGAAGCATCACGGGGAACCCATCGCAGGGGCTGTAAACTCCCATTGTTTCCACTGTTTAACGGTTGAGGAGATATATGACCTCCAGCAGTAATCTACTGCTAGTGCTTGAAGAAAAAGACAACATGGGAGATATGAGAACCCCTGCGAAGGGAAAATCTTGCGGGCTGTTGCCAAGGCTTCCAGACTGCAAGTACAGCGTTCCGTGCGCATCATTGTGCAATGATCATTATGTCATAATCGTCATAATCATGTGCGTGTTCCACGACTTGAAAAAAAAAATACGGTCAATGGGATGGCAATGGATGGCGTTCAGCAAGAAACTGGACATTTCTCTATGCCAGGAGCTTGACCAAGTCTTGTCGGCCGTGCCATGCCATCCGATGTTTGAAAATGCTGAAAGCTCTGCTTCCCCCAGGTCTAAGCTGTCCCCCCATCTCCAGCGAAGCCAACATCTTCGGGCTGCCACACCGCGGACCTATCCAACTCTGGCAGCTTCACTGAACCAGGGGGGCGACAGTACCAGCTGATATCTAGCACCAACCAGGGCAAACAGAACAGATCTACAAGGCAAGTGCTTCTGTCGTTCTTTTGGACGACAGGCACTTCAGCCAATGGAGTCAAAAGATCAATGCGTCTCCAATCATGGGCAGTCTGATAAACAACACGGCTATCAAGTTCCAGCAGGGCTGCGAAACCATTGCGAGGAGGACATGTTTCTCGTGATGCAAACAAAACATATGTTTCTGTGGCCCATCGATTGTTGGCGACATTAAGGAGAATGCAGCGAAACGGAGAATGTCTTTCAGGAGACAGCGGTTTGTTACCAAACTGCATCTTTCGTAAATGACACTTTCCTGGTGGGAGAATTCTTCAGTGCGATTGCGCCATTGTGCACTGGTGGAACCTGCTCTCTGGGGCCGTCCAAGGGCGCTCTCAAAGAGGCAAAGGCCAGCTGCTGCTCCTCTGGTTCAATGTCCGCAGATCTCCACACTCCTCGGCGTCGAAAAAAGGGCTCCAAAGCACCCGGGGTCTCCCCGGGGTGATTCGAATCTCCATTTTTGATGCTCAGGCTGCCTAGATTCTTAGTTAGCCTTAGTTTTTCTATGTTTTTGTTGGTTCATATCATATCCCTATCATTCTCCATCAGTTGACCAGGTCTCTCATTTTCCAGAGCAATCCCTTGATCGCGTGGTGGGGTGTTAGGTGATGTTAGGTGTACTGGCACAAAGTATGATGAACCATTGGAGTTTTTGGGCACAGCTTCTGGAGTGTTTGAGGTGCGCTGCCGACGTGGTGAGGAGCGAGATCGAGATTTTCGAGAAGGCGATCCTGAACCTGCAACCGGATGAATTTGTAGATTACAGACCCTTTGAGCCTTGGGTTGTTGCATTGCTCCCATTTCAACCGGAACTACACACTTCTCCTTTGGGCGTATACTCATCAATCAACCAGGCTGCAATCACAAGCACAGCAGTGTTGTGCAGAGACAAATGAGCAGCTGGAAAAACCGTTTCCCTCACTTAATCCAAAGTTCAAAACCCCTATAGCTGGTACAAAAACCCGAGGAAACCATGCTTTGCGTGCGCATCACCACTCAAATACTGTAATGGTTCCAAATTGTTCCACCGTTCCACATGTCACCATCACAAGCCCCACAAGCCCCACAAGCCCCACAAGCCCCACCCAACGCCTGAGGTGCTTGAGCGTGACGATCCCAGTTTCCATGACATCTCCTGTCATGCAATCGGATCAGCTTCAATGGCTGAATTGCTGTCCGAGACATGATGTGCCCCGCCAAGGTGGGACATGTTGCATGCACTTTCCCAACAGTATCCTCTGTTCCGTCATCAATCTCCATGACGAAAAGCTTCACAACGACTCGCTCCTCCTTGGTCTGATTTAATGGACATGATGCACAAAACCACCATCCACCGACAAAATGACGCGCAAAACTGGGCCACTCCTTTTATCAGCCAATGGTTTGTGAATGGACTATATAGTTCAGACTGCACAGTATGAGTATGGAGGAGAATTGAGGAGAATCATTTGGACTCGTGTTCTCGTTCCGTCTGGGGCCTCCTGAAGCTGTGGCACAGCAGCTGGACTGTGCCCCAACGGACTTGCTGCTCTGCCCAGCGAATCCAGTGAAAAAGTCTCAGCAATGCAATTGATCTTCATTTCCCACATTTTTCACATGTTCCTCATTGTTCTTCATTGAAATTGCTATCAAATGGCCCAAAAAAAAACGAACTACCGTTGCAGATCCGCTCCTCAAGGTCCAACTCTTCGACGCCCATCCGGTGCCCCTTCACGAAGGCCAACTGCTCCAAGGCCCGCGGCCCGTCAAAGTGGCCCAAGGCCCGCGGCCCGTCAAAGTGGCACTTGTAGATGGTCATGCGGCAAGAGCCTAAGATCGTGAATGGGGATCAAGGAGTAGTTGAAGCCACCAGCCAAACAATGTGGAAGTCGAGATTGTTTTTTTCGCGAAATGGGCCTTTTTGGGAAAGAAACGCACCGGTCGCACTCGCTTTCCAGTCGCCAAGTGGCACTTACACACCTGCCCTTTGACCACCAAAGGAAGCCTCAGCTCCGCCTCTGCCAACGAGGAATCAGAATTCAACAACTCGTTGCTGATGAACGTCAGGTCCTGTGGGGCAAGGCCATCTAGCGTCCATCACATCGAAATCGAAAGGATCACTGGAGGCCTGCTGTTCCATGCAAACAGCCACTCTTAAACCTGTAGGACCGGTGTATAAGTATACATGCGCATACAGGTAAGCCATAAAAACATAGGCATGCCCTTGTACATCTATGTGTGATCAATGAGTGTGTTGCAGGTGTAAACGTGCATATACATATACATATACATATACATCTACATGTACATGTACATGTACATATATATAATATACATATATATAATATACATATATATATATAATATATACATATATATAATATACATATATATATAATATACATATATATATAATATACATATATATAATATATATATAATATACATATATATATATATATATATTATATATATAATATACATATATATAATATACATATATATAATATACATATATATAATATACATATATATAATATACATATATATAATAT
>Ga0126342_10022558_pt1 | contig 10378 bp, 6 predicted proteins | sample Cyp1metagenome_FD_92528 | JGI IMG/M metagenome (GOLD analysis project Ga0126342, IMG submission 92528) | Coral microbial communities from Lord Howe Island, Old Settlement Bay, Australia - Cyphastrea 1 metagenome | ecosystem: Host-associated > Invertebrates > Cnidaria > Coral ...
ACAACCACAACCACAACCACAACAATAACACCAACAGCAAAAAGAAGATCAAGAACAACAAACAACAAACAATCAACCACCACCACCACCACCAACAACAACAACAACAACAGAATCAGCAGCAGCAGCAACAACAACAACAGCAGCAAAAACAAGGAAGCAAGCAAGCAAGCAGGCAAACAAACAAGCAAACAAGCAAAACAGTAAGCTACTAACAACCAACAACGACCAAGGTTTTCCAACCAATCAACCAGCCAACCAACCAACCAACCAACCAAGAACCAAACAACCCAACAAGCAGTCAAGCAAGCGCAACAAGAAACATACATACCTGCTTACCTACATACATACCAAACAAACAAGCAAGCAAGCAAGCAAACAAACAAACACGGACAAACAAACAAACCGACAAACAAACAAACCTACCAACGAACAAACAAACCTACCAACGAACAAACAAACAAGCAAGCAAGCCAGCAAACAAACACCAAACAACAACGAAAAACAGCGATCAACCAACAACAACCACAACAGAAAATATTTTCAAGAAAGGAGTAGCAAAGGCAATGACCGCAATTGACAACTAGAAAGCAGCCACATCAATGCCGGCAAGCAGCAACAATGATAATTCCATTGCCTTTCGCACAGGAAAAATCACAAAAGCCACTTTTAATCCGATTCTTGTTTCTCAGGCACGAATGTGTGGCAGAGTCAAAGCTTGTCAGGGCCTTGAGCAATCTGCATTCATGTTCGGCCAGTGATGGAGCATGCGTTTGCAAAGAATGCTGAGGCGGTGTTCCCCTGGATAGTCTTCCTGTGCCTGCAGATGAAAACTTTCATGCAGGAGGGAACATTGGCGGTATGCCAGCGCAGCCTTTGGAAATCATTTTCCATTTGATCCCTGCATCTATGCTTGAAGCTTCAGTCTCGCACCCAAGCCTTCTTCTCCTTCATGTTTTCTGCTACTCCTCCTCCTCTTCGCACTTTGTCTTCATGAAGTTTTCTCTGCAGCTGATGCCCATTACAACAACTTTGCGCTGTCAAACTTGTCTCTGTTTTGGCTTTCCTGAGTCAAAGTCTTTCTCGATCACAACGGGCTTTGGGCAAAACTTGGACATATGGAGCAACTTACTTTGCATCGCAACTTCTCCAAAAATTGGCGGGTGTCGGCAAAACCGTGTTTCTTTACAGCTGCCCAGTGTCGTTTTGCGGTTTGGGCGATGCGGGAGCTTTTGTCCCGGCACGGGTTTCGCACGCCAGGCACAGGTAGCGTTTTGATGTTCTTGGGCACCTCATGATTTCAATCTTTTGTTTGTCTATGATTGCATGGCGCGTCTTTGCCATTGGTTCTGCCTGCGTAAATGCTGCGTTCTGGGAATGCTGTCCATCAAAATAACTTAGTTGTCAGAAATCATACAATCGCGTTTGGCGAAAAAAATGTCTTTCTTCAACTTACTTCCACCAAGGTTATCTCTTTCCATAGCATCTTTTCTTTGCGGTGAACGTGCTCAAACCAACTTACCATTGCCCAACTTGTCTCCGTCAAGTTTTTGGGCCTAAATGTTCCTTAGTCGCTGCGTGAGCTTCTTTCTACGCTTGTCCCTGCCAACTTGTTCTTACGAAACTTTTCTCATCTGTCTCCAAATCAACACTTTACCTCTCTTCACCCTGGTCTCATGTGGCGGCGCTTCTCAGTTCCTTTCTTTCCTTTCCCCCTTGTTCTTGCCATGTGGTCCGGGAAGTTTGCGGCCCATATGCAGGACACATTTGCTTCTCTGCCGACCTTGGGAGTGGAACACTTGCTGGCAGCGCTCAGCTTCCAGGCGCAAGGCAAACATGGCTTGCTTTCACGGTAACACCCGCGCCAGCGCCAGGAACTTCGCGCCGGCATTGGGGCCAGGACTGCGCAGACAATGGTTAATAATTATTTGCATCACGCTGTGTTCCTGAAGAGCCGCATCAATTACTTGAGGTTTCTTCCATTAATTTTCTTTGCGCTTTTCTTGCGCGTCTCAAATAAGTCTTGTCTTGCGGCTCCAGGCACCAGCCATTGCTGTCGCAAGACTTCTTGGCAGAGTGCAAAGCACATGCGAAGCAGCGCAGGAATGCAGAGGCGCGTACTGTTTGCCCACTGGTCACTGGTGTAGAACATGCTACGTGCTGCGCCTGTCTTTTGCAGGTGCACAGGGTAGCAAATCGCCAGGCTTAGTGATGAGCGCCACTTGTGCTGAAAATCGCTTTAGATGAAAGAAATTGTATATTCATTTGTTGTTATGGAGGCTATGAACGGATTGCTTAACCACTAAGCTTTAATGTCTTTTTTCATATTTGTTCATGGGCCGTCATTGGAAAACTTCATGTTTCTCCACTTCCCTGCTCAGACTCTGTATAGTTTGACAACACATCCGGAACTCCCACACAATTCCGCAATTTCCCGTTCCCACACAAACACACGTACACACACACACACCCACACACCTATTCACACTGGGTCACGCATTCACTTGCCAGCATCCTCGCCAGCACGATCGTCCCCAGCTTGTTTGCTAACATCTCCACACAGCCATTTTCCCCCTAGCTGGCCAGGTCCGCCAGACCCGATGATTATGGCGACCTCGCCAGCGCCCTGTTATTCGCTAGACATTTTGCGGTTCTAGTTCCGAACGCATTGCTCGCTGGGCGAGCAATATCGCAAGTTCGCCAACTCTTTATTGGATCCGAACATTAAGCAAGCTCGCCAGCTCCTTGCGGCCCGCTGGAACCGCACTATTGCAAAATGAGTAGAATGTGCCAGGCAGACGGCCAGATAGAATATATGATTTGACGTTAAATAGGATGTCCATGAAAAGGCCAGAGGTGTTACCAGTAGCGCGCAAGGCGCTGGCGGAGGTTTCAAAGATAGGAGAGGTGAGTTGTTGTGCTGCATGGATTGCAGAGCGAACCCACGGAGGGACGGTAAGGTGGCTGAGTCTCTATCTCTGTCTCTGTTTGTCTCATTCTCTCCATCTATCTCTCTCTGTCTCTCTCTCTTTCTCTCCCTCTCCCTCTCCCTATTTCTCTCTCTCTCTCTCTCTTTATCTTTCTATCTCTCTCTCTCTGACTCTATTTACCTATGGCAATTTCTCTGTGGCAATTTCTCCAAATCTCTGTATCTCTTTTTTTTTGTGTGTCTTTATTTCACCCTATTTTTCTATCTACCTATCTTTTTATCTTTTTTATCTTACTCTCCATCCCCATGTCTGTAGGAAGCAATTATGCGAAACTTCACTTCCTTTATGAATGGAAGTTGACAAGTCCAAAACAAAGAAATTTTGTGAGACCTGCCCAAGAAATTGAAGTTCACAGCTCCAAAAGGAAGAAATTCTGCAAGGCCCCCTCAAATAGTCAAGGTGGACAACATCAAAAATGCGGCATTTCTGCGAGGCTGCCTTCAAAAATGAAAAGTTTAGTGCAAAGCTGACGGCTTCAGTGCAATTTTTCCATCCCATTTGTTAAAAACGTTGCGCCTACCGCGAAAAAGTGAAGCCAGGTCATACTAAGTGCTGCACCCTTCTCAGGGAATCAGCACCCTGACCTCCAAACATGTCCGATGGTGTATCTTGTATGGCGCTTGTTATGCAAAATGTGTCTTTGTGAATCCTTCCAACCCTACCCGTTTTATAAAGGTGTAGAATCCCTTACACATGCCACGAAAAATAGCATTTGAGCATCCAAAAGTGATCCAAATATGGTACTTTTGAAATATGTTTCGCGCAATAACGCCGTGCACTTTTTCGACATCGGAGCATCCAAAAGCGGTCCGAAGGTGCTTTCAACCTTTTGATTTTGACACGTGTTTTGCGTAACAACGCCGTGCACTTTTTCAACAGCCTAACTTCCAAAAGCGCCTTTAACCTGCTGCTTTTAACATTATGATGTCGAAACGCGCTTTGAACCACAGCCGCGCGCACCTTTTGCAACAGGTCAATTCCCAAAAGGGTTCCAAAGCTGATTTTGCGCTTTGCGGCCACCTGTTCCACTCTTTAATTTCTTATTTCGTTAGATGGCTCTGCACCCGCCGCTTTAACCATTCCACTTTTTCGGACTTCTCAGCCCTGGAAAAACAAGGTTCCGCGACTTTCCTACTTTTTGGTACCTTTTGACGTTTTGATTTTCTTTTTCCTGCTTCTCTCTTCCTGTAATTGTTGCTATATTTGTCCACAATTCGGAGGTTTGACCTTTGAACCTCCTTCGATAAAGGATGTGATTTAAAATCATGTAAGTGGTGTAGATAATGTAGATGGTGTAGATAAATGTGATATAGATGAAGTAAATAATTGAAGCCGATTTATATATATATATATATATTATTTTTTAAAATATAGCTAAAATTATACTAAATAATATAAATATTTGGAAAATAATATTAAATCTTAATACTTTAATATTTTCTTATATATTTATGTAAAATTCTTGTTTCTGATTATATATTCCCGTATATTTCCGCCTCTTCTATCTCCTCGTTTTCTTTCCTCTACAAATAATTTATTTACATACAACTTACTTACATACAACTTACTCGCACATAATTTACTTATATATAATTTACTTACATATAATTTACCTATACTTAATTTACTTATATATAACTTACTTATATATAACCTGATTACATACAACTTACTTACATGTAACTTATTTAGAAATAACTTGTCCATATAATTTGATTATATATAACTTGTCTATATATATTTCGTCTATATATAACTTACATACGATTTCCCCACATATAACTTACTCTTACATAATTTGATTACATATAACTTGATTAAATATAACTTGATTATATACAACTTACTTACATACAACTTACTTACACATAACTTATTTACATATAACTTCCTTGCTTACATATAATTTACTTATATACACAGGCATAATACTTGGTAATATTGGTATCGACTTTTATTTTGCGTGGTAGATATAGTATTTACGATATTGGGCTGATTTTGGAATATTGATTTTTACTTTGTCTGGTAAATAAAATATTTGACGATATCGACCTCTACTTTGTATGGTAGGTATGGTACTCACGGTATTGGCTGGCTCTATTGGTACGTTTTGTTCCTATTTGTGATCATGGGCGCGGCTGTTGGCATGGTAGGCGTGCCACTTGGCGATATCGGCTCCTACTTTGCATGATAGGTTGGTAGGTATTGGTTTTGCGGTACTGGGTTGGCTTTGGTGATGTATTTGGTTCCCGTTTGAGGCCGTGGTCGCTATAATTGTTGGGGGAATAAACATCATGCTTGGTAACGTCGTCCTTTATTTTGCGTGATAGGTATTTATTTTCTTTATGATATTGGATTGCTTCTGGTTACATTATTGGGTTTGTCGGATATTGGGGAATCTTATATTATAAATATTATATTTGGTGATATTAACCTTTGCTTTATATAATAAATATAATATTTATTAATTGAATTTTATTTTATAAAGTAAATATGGATTTGGAAATATTATTTTTATATTTTACAAAACAAATATAATATTTTTGGTATTGGATTGACTTTGGTACTGAATTTGGGGCTGGTATTTGAACAGCCCAGCTATATTAACGGGGGAGACAATGTACGTGTGCTGGATGGCTCTAGTGAGAGTAACTGTGGCTCGTCCAAAGTAATCCTCTTTGTTTTCTACCATTGCCCCTCGCCGTCCTCCACTGAGAAAACCACATCCTGTCTGTACCACTACTGCAATTTGTGCCGTGCCTCCTCCTGCTGACGATGTGGTCGTAATCCGTAGACCACCAAACCAGGCAGCCTGGAAGCCATGCTGAAGCAGTTGTGTGTGTACTGCCGTGCGATTACACATGACAAGGAGGTGCGCCGTCGCTCCTTGATTGAGATCTCGAAAGCACTTTTGAAGGTAATTGAGAAAAACCACAATATCCTCAATAGTAGCCAGGAGGTCTCTGGAGATCTAGGTACTTCCCATAACACAGTGCGGAATACGCCCTAACCAACTGTGTAATTATGGGGGACAAAATGACCTATTTGTATGGGATCCTGATTATGTAGCACTAATTCCGGGTACCGGACTGCAACAATGGCTTTATAAGTCTACAGGGACTCTCTGGAGCTGTTGGGCAGTATGATGCCCCATCGATGCGGACCAACCAGTCCAGCTGCTTCAATCGTGGTGGTACACTCAGGGATGCCGAATTCTTCTGGTGCAGTTGCAATAAGCAAAACGGCCTGTATTGCAGACACCAAGCAGCTCTGAACATTCAGGTGAAGAAGCGTTTCCTTACTGAAAAGGCGCGCCAAGGAGATTGGTAAAGGGTGGGCAGTTACTTGAACCTACTTGAACATGTTTAAACCTATTTTGGAACATTGCATGTGCATGTGAACAGTTAGGATTGCCGTTTAATTTTCATAATATATGCAGTATTTATGCCTTTAGATTGACGGTAGTGTATTCGGTTTTAGATAGGCGGTATGATTTTTGCGGTTATGGATATGATAAGTATAATATTTGATCGTGACGATATGGATTTTTATTTTATATTGTAAATATGGTTTTTATGATACAGAATTAATTGATAATATATTTGGATATGCTGGGAATTTTGTCGTAAATATAATAATTAATAATATTTATTTTTTTTTTGTATAAAAAAATTAGTATTTGGTTATATTTTTTTATTTTTATGGTAAGTAAATTATTTATAATGGATTTGGGTTTGGAGGATATTTGGGGCTTTTGTACGATAAATATATATATTATATTTATAATTTCTATTTTGGGATATATATTTTTTGATGATATTTTTTTTTATGAAATTTAATAATATTAAATTTTGTTTTTAAATAATAAAAAAAAAATTATGGTAATAACCTAATTTTCGTGATATGATTGGGTTTATATAATATTAATATAAATTTATAATTTTTTAATATTTTTTTAAAAAAAAAAATTATTTCTAAAAGTTATTGAATTAAGGGTTTTTTTAATTTTAGGTTTTTTATATTTTTTTATGTTTTTTTTATTATTTTGATTAAAAAATTAAAATTTTGGTCGTTGCGAAAAAAAGGGTTGTGGGCCGCATAACACAAAATCTTGCGTGTATGTTGCGTTGTGTGTTATGTATAGAGAAAAATTGAAATCACTTTTTTTATTAGAAATTTGCGGAGGAAGTTTTTCTTGTGGAAATAACCTTGTAGTTTTAAGATGGAAAAAACCTCTTCCGAAAGCCATGTTTTTGCGATTGCTCGTCCGCCAGGGGTTACTCCAAATATACTTATATGTTGTATATTTAGAACAAGTGCGTTGTTCTGATTTTGTCCTGGTTTCAGGTTGCGGCGCCTTGTGCTCTCTTTTTTCCTTTGCGAATGAGCTTCTGCCTGGGCCCCCTTTTACATCCAGCTTCGGCAATGTTCACAACGCGCGTAACACGAAAAATCCTTGAGTACTCTTCTTGCTCCCTTACAAATCAATATTAAAAGGGGCACGAGGGAAGCCAGCATCTTTGCCACGATGTTTAATATGTACCCAAAGGAAAATTTGGTTTCCCCTTTCATTGCCCTGCCGGGAAAATTGCTAGGAAAATACCGTTTTGTTGAAACAAATATAGCCCGCATGTATTGGACAAACAGGCAATTTCGCACTTTGCATCTACGGATGAAAGGATGCCTGCAGCGATGTCTGCCATGCAAGGATGCAAAATGAGGTTCCAAAACCAGGTCTCAAAACAAGCTCTTTTGGCGTGACACTTGGGCGTACCCCCATAGTACATGAAAATAAGCAAATAAGAAAATTTAAAAATTAGCAGATATGAAGATCAAAGGGTGAGAAGATCTGAAGATATAAAATATTAAATAAGAAGATAGGAAACGGCAAGGATATCAAGATAACAAAATATGAAGATAAGAAGATGGGAAAAGGCGAAAGTATGAAAATAAAAAATTAAAAATAAAAAAATATTAAATTAAAAATAAAAAAACTAATAAATTAGTCGGGTAAAACACCAAACGAAGAAACAGTATTGATTTAGTTTCATGTCAAGAATTTAGTATTGATATTAGTTTTCATTACTTGATCAGCGGGAGGGAGAAGCTCAGTTGCTTTTTCCAGGGTCAAACTCTAATTGGTGCTAAGGCACAAAAATCTTTCATTGGATGTCAGCAAAAGAATAGTTTAACTTCTATGATGTTTTTTTTTTTCATTTCTGACAAAGCATTGTAGGGTGCAAGCAGGAGGCGGCGTGACTACCACATGATTGATTGTTGGGTTGAATAGGTTTTTGCTGATTTCTGGTAACATGAACACCGTATGACTTAGAGCAGGGCCGCAAGAATGAATGGTGCCTGTATGGTGTGCAAAAAAAAACCTTTGTCCATAATGACACTACAAAATTGGTAACCATTGGGTACACGAAACAATTTTGTCTTATGAGAGCACACAAAATGGGCTGCCTAAATTTGATGAGGTGCCTAAAATTGCCAGTCCATTCCCCCCAACTCTCTCCAGCACATCGCAAGAAAATTAGAAATATGGAAAAAAAAATTAAAAAATATACAGCGGGGAAGGGTTGTTGAGCTTGTTAGAGCTAGGGGGTGGTGTTGGAGCCACCCACTTAGCAGTGGCCCGGGTATATTTTTCACATAGATCGAAAAATAGTTTTGCGTATATTTTTTATTCTATCTATCATATGCGGTTTTTTTTTTTAATAATTTGCTATCAAAGTTACAGTAGGCTTTAGACCCTTTCACAAGGTAACCTCACCACAAAATACCCCATAAAACCCATTTGTAGGGCCTTGGAGCCACCCATTTTGTATCGGAAATTCGAATGAAAAAAAAATAATAATAACCAAAATCAAAAAAAACAACAATACCACCACCACAAACAACAACCAAACAACAACAAACGAACAAGAACACGAACAAGAACAACAACAACAACAACAACAAGAACAACAAAAACAACAACAACAACAACAAGAACAACAACAAGAACAACAACAACAACAATGACAAAACAATGACAAAACAATGACAAAAAAACAACCAGAACAACAACCAGAACAACAACCAGAACAACAACCAGAACAACAACCCCAACAACAACAACAACACCACCACCACCACCACCAACAACAACAACAACCACAACAACAACAACAGCAACAACAACAACAGCAACAACAGCAACAACAGGAACAAGAGCAACAAGAGCAACAAGAGCAACAAGAGCAACAACAGCAACAACAGCAACAACAGCAACAACAACAACAGATCCATGAGAGACCCACCGAGCGACAGTGGACGCAAAACCAAAGCTCCCAGAAGGCTCTTTTTGGAATGGAACTGAAAGACCGACCGAGGCATGCGATACATTCAAAAGAACGGAAACGTAAAACGAAAACACAATTGATGCAGGAGAGATCGACCGAGCGACAGTGGGGCCGAAAGTGCACTCAAAAAAGTGATAGATACATACGGTACATACAAAAGAACGGAAATATGAAATGAAACCTCAATTGATCCATGAGAGACCTACGGGGGAAACTCAAAAGACACATGCTCAAACACAACTGAATACCGAGCGACCCTGGACCCGACCCTGACCGACCGTGCTGCATTTGCTTAGTGGAACACTGACTGGGGAGAAAAGAATTTTTCCCATAAAAGTATTTTTTTTTTTGGGAAAATCAAACATATTTTTTTCCAAAATAATAGTAAAATTTCGACCTCCGCGCAGGGGGTTCAGGAAGCACAAACTTAGTTTATATTCGTACAGACTAAATTTGTATTCGCCAATTTTCCCCCAAAAATAACAAATTTTTGGGAAAATTGGTTTCGAGAAACTGCGCGCACGCGCTCTGGGTCATACTAAATCGTAATATTAGTAATAATATATAAATATTATTATATTTTTTTTCAAATAACATTAATTCAATATCAAAAAATAAATATTAAAAAAATTATATAAAAATATATATATATAAATATTAAAAAAATATAATTAAAAAAATATTAAATTCACAATTAAAAAAATATTATTAATGTAATCCATATAATATTATAATAAAATTTATTAAAAATATATAAATATTAATTTATAAAAATAAATAATTAAAAATATATCAAATAAATATATTTATAAAATTTATAGAAACAAAACAAAAATACATCAAAATCTGAAAAAAAAATATTTTGATTTTTATTTTTTATATAACAAAAAAATTAAATATATAGTTTCACGTGGCAGCACTCAGACCCTACGGCGCACCCTTTTAGCTGCGCGCGCCAAGTCTCAAAAGCGCTAGCCCCAGTTTGCCCGACAAGGGCTCGGGGAGGGATGGGTGGGAGAGCCCTGTTGGCCCTAGCCCCTA
>Ga0126342_10022559_pt1 | contig 10378 bp, 10 predicted proteins | sample Cyp1metagenome_FD_92528 | JGI IMG/M metagenome (GOLD analysis project Ga0126342, IMG submission 92528) | Coral microbial communities from Lord Howe Island, Old Settlement Bay, Australia - Cyphastrea 1 metagenome | ecosystem: Host-associated > Invertebrates > Cnidaria > Coral ...
CCACCCCACCCCCCAAGGTTGAAGTGGGTTGGTAAGTCGCAGGAAGTGGGGTAGCGGTTGTGTTTCCTTATAATGGATGTAAGCAACGGTTGTGGCTGGTAGATCCTACCCTTTTCTTCCCTAACCCCACCCCACCCCCCAAGGTTGAAGTGGGATGGTTAGTCTCAGGAAGTGGAGCAGCGGTTCCCCATAAGGAAGGTAAGCAATGGTTGTGGCTGGTAGATGTTACCTTTTTCTTCCCTAGCCCCACCCCACCCCCCAAGGTTGAAGTGGGATGGTAAGTCTCAAGAAGGTGAGTAGCGGTTGCGTATCCCTCATTTGGGCTCCACTAATGTATTGTTTGCCTGCACTAAGTGATTGGTTTTCAATATTCTTACTGCCGCAAGTGATTGGTTTTGAAGAGTCTAACTGCCGCAAGTGATTGAATCTTACTGCCGCAAGTGATTTTTATCTTACTGCCGCAAGTGATGGATCATCCTTTATGAATGGAGCGGCGCCAACTTTTTATTATTTTAGCGGTAGTCTATCCCTTCTTTGGGGGCAACTCCCAATTTCCTGCCAGGCGGAAGGAGTATCATGGCTGGCGCGTCGGCCAGCAAAATGCCAGAGTTTTTTGGTGATGACGTGGAAGATGCCCCGGAATTTGACAACTGCAGCTGGGATGGTTGGACCCCGGTTGGCTGGGTCCGTTTTTTTTTCTGGGCTAGCCATCGATGCTTTCCGTTTGAACCATTCATATTCATTCATTGTTTCCGCTTGTTTCGGTCAGATTGGTGGTTTGCAACTCCTCTGTTGGGGTATTACTTGGATATGACTTGGGGCCTGGACAAATCAGGGGACGTTCCAGGAGGTGCGGCAGGTGGATTCATTGGTTGCTGGCATTGTTGGCTTGCCAAGAACATGATGCGTCATAACCACTTCAAACTTAAGTGCCTATGATCCATACCAAATATATTCAAATGTAGCAATGGAACATCTACCTCATTTAGAATTGATTGATTATTATCCCGTTAAAACCTCTATTTTCGATGGGGGTTTCCCAGTTAGCCACGTTTGATGACACCGGAGGGTATATGTCTAATATGCTGAATACGCACTTGAACTCCAAACCATTAGCATGGAAGTCATGTTCTCAAAGGTATGTTGAGGTATGCTCAGGTATCTATAAATTGATATAAATAGATGCAGTTTTTGGTTATTCTTAGAAAAAACTGGTAGCTAAAAATGGTCAAGCATCACTGTTCGGTGGTTGGCCAGAGGAAATTTGTGAGGTAAACGGTAAACTAGATTATTATTTTGGGGAGGCTACCCTCAAGAGTTTTCTGAATAACTAATGTATTACAATTGGTACCCTCCATTTTTAAAACATAAATTGCTACTTGCAAAACCGAAGCTTTCTGCAAGGCATTTTGAATCCCAACTGGACGGGCAAGATGACCTGGGACTTTTTCGTGATGTTTTTGGTCATCCTGGACAGTATCATCCTGCCTTTCCAGTTGTCTTTCAAGCACGGGATGCCCGATGACACCTTCGATGAAATGTGGTTTTGGTTTACCACCTCGGTCTTTTTCACCGACGTGTCGCGCAGCAGCATTTTGACCGGAGGGAGACCCCCAGCTCCTGCGAAAATCAGTGAACTGTTGACCCTCCAACTTGTTTGTTTCTTTTTTCAAGGTGCGCTTGCGCAATTTGCTGGTCCGTCTTTCATGTTTGAATCCATTTGAAACATTTTCTCTTGGTGCTTCTGTCGCCAGGTTCTTCTCCTTCAATACGGCTGTGGAAAACCCCTCGGAACCGGGAACATGGGTTCAAAGCCGCCCGAGGATTGTGTCTCGCTGGTGAAAGCTGTGTTTTTCATGGTTAAATTAAATCATAATCAGTTCCCCTAGGAATCCCTAGGGTAAACTAACATAGATGTGGAAAACCTATGAAAACCTCTGGGTTCCCTGCAAAAATGATCTACAAATGATGGGTAAACTCCACATCTACGTTAAATCCACACATTTTTGGGGTTGCATCCAGCATTTTAGGACAATCCTGGGTGTACCGGCTGAATCCGGCTGACCTACCCGCTCAGATGGAAGCTATTTGAACATTGTCAGAAAACCAAGGGGCCAACAGATCGGCTGGTCATTTTGGACTCATCATCACTGGTGGTTTAGGCAGGTGGTTTGGCATATTCCAAACAATCTGGAGATTTTCGAAGCGGCGCCAAGGCATGTATGTACCTCACGGGCTGGTTCTCTATTGACTTCTTTAGCACCTTGGCAGTGGGAACCTTTGGATTTGGCCCCCGGGATCACCATAACATTGGTCTCTTGTGTTGCATATGCATATTCCTAGCCTCTACATATGTATGCGCTCATATTGTACCGGCCTACCTCAAAACATCTAGATACATAAATATATCATATACAGATACATAATTACATATATAATATTATATAATTATATATATATATATAAATATGTATATATATACATGTATATGTGCATTACACCACACACACACACACACACACGCACATGCATAATTCATGAAGAATGTCAACCCCGGATCAAGAAACCATAGTTTATTTCTATTGGGAGGTACTTCCCCAATAGTCATTTCATCTGATACATCAATGGCACTCCCTGACCTCAGGCACCATTCCCTACGGACGCCTCGCCACGGCCTTTGGGAGCGGCAACTCCTCGGGAGCTGTGAGGCGGGCACCATCCGAAAATCACCGTAGGTATGGTTGGATGGTTGAAACCCTATAAATAATGGGATAAACATGGATGGATAAACCATTTATTAACTGGTGCAGGGTTTCGCAACCATCCACTGTAGTGATAATATGCTATATACTATATATGAGAGTATGGTACTATGTACCATCTCTATACTATTTAGTATGGTACTTACTCACAAATGGAGAACTAGAGCCATATGCTACAGCCAAGCCTCTATCAGACGGCTCCTTGATAGCTATGTTCTTAATAATATACGGCAACGTAATAATTGAACATAACTGTGCATGTTTTTTTTTTTGGGGGGGAGATGTTTGGAATGAATTCCACCCATGTCAATATCGTTTATGGTCACATTCGGATGGGTTATTATTGGGCTTACAGCGGGCAAACATCGTCAATCAAGAATGGCAACACCAATATTATATATATATGCATATAAACATAATTTTATACACACACACATATATATATGTATATGTATCCAACAGCGATACACTGGGATAATGATGGGGTTGATTTACCTGCAAATGGGACATTTACCTGCAATAGTCGGAATTCAAGCGAACCCACCTGGCGCACACACACTGGAATTCAAAAGGATTTAACCTCTCAAAATTGGAATTGAATCACCAATAAATATGATGGTCAATGGATTGGTTTGCGAGAAAATCTTCAGGAAACTGGCTAATTTTTCACATCAAACGTAATTGGAAGTCGCCTTTCCATTTATCTTCCAGGTTGCTATCCCACTAAGCTAAATTAATCCCACCCGAACGGACGCTGGCCGAAGGCTCTTGAAGATGTTGAAGTTTTTGCGCATCATGCGGCTGATGAGGCCCGCAGGTTTGTCTTTTTTGCTGCAGAATACTGTTTGGGTTTTTCAACTATTTTGGCGGTTTTCAACCACATTGATCTACATTGGGATGGTTGGTTGAGTGACGAGCAGAATCACTTTTGGGATGGGTTAAAACATGTTAATTAAAACCACCAACCAGGGTAGTAGTTTCGCTGCTGGGATTGGCCGATTGGCCACTGCAAAAGCTTTCAACAGGCCAAGCTACTCGTAGACCTCATGGATGAAGTCTGAAGACATTGCATGAAATTCAGATCAGCCATGTTTTGAGGGGTGAGGAGGTTTCGTTTTCAGGATCTGTATCTCCAGCACCCAATTTTAAGCTTCAACTTTAGACCATTGCAAACCCTTCCTGGAAATGCAATATGGCAATATGGAAAATAAAACTTGTGTTGGACTGTTGGACCATGATTTTCCGTCGATTTCATCCTGGCACCACGTTCAGGATGCTGCGGATGTCCAAGTTAAGAGCAGTTTGGGAGAGGGTGGAAGTCAGAATTGGTTCCATTGCCATCATTCAGAGCATCATGTCCCTTGGCTATGGAGATGCTGAGGATGATGGCAGGGTCTGCAACCCTCATGGCTATCGAGATCTTTAACAAATTCCCGTGAGTGGCAAACTGCTAGCTGGGGGGAACCAAGTGTGCCCAGATTTGGGAAAAAACATCAGGGGCAAGAATCCATTTAGAACGGGGAGAAGGGCCCATGAACATTTTTTCCCCACCTGCAAGGTGAAGGTCTCTAGATTTTAGCAACGGTGCAACTCCTCTTTCTCTTCTCCTACTTCTTCTCCTTTGCTCCTGGTGTGCTCCTCTTGCAGCTCGTCATGACTGTGGGTTTCAATGGTTCTGAGCCATATCGCAAGCTCTGGAGGCAGCTGGGCACGCCTGGACCGGAACACATGCCAGACGGAATGCCGGACAGAATGTCAGACTACTGTGTATGTTACATAGAATGCCAAAAAGACTGCCAGATAGAATGTCAGAATAGATGCCAGCTGGAATGCCAGAATGAATGCCTGAACAGATGCCAGATAGAATGCCGGAATAGATGCCTGAAAGTATGTCAGAACAGATGCCGGATAGAATGCCGGCAAGAATGTCAGATAGAATGTCAGAGTATATGCCAGAAAGCATACCAGATAGAATGTCAGAGTATGTTCCGGAGAGAATGTCAAAGAGAATGCCAGAATCAGATAATATGCCAGAAGCTATGTCAGAGAATGCCAGAATCAGGTTGGAGATCACTTGAAGTAAGGTTATTTGGTTATGTAGACCCAGGCTTTCGGAAGTGTTGGTGCAGGGGTTCAGCTAGGATCGGCCCCGCGAGAGTTCTTTGGAACGGCTTTTGTGGACAATGCAGTAAACCCAAATGATCAATCCCGGTTTTATTGGAAATGAGTGGTATAAACAATGTATAAGCCATACTGAATTGGAGTCTTGTCATGTTTCGTCTTCAACTTTAATGACTGCGGGGGCAAATGTCGTTTACCTCCAATTCCAACAGGCTATCATCAGTTTTCCGACCAAAACGACATGTTTGGGGTGTACCAGTGTATCCCCTGAACTGCCCCGCTCCATGCATTCTCACCGCCTGATCTGAGGCTCATGAAAGTGCTTCTGTTTGTGGTGGCCATGTGCCATTGGAGCGCCTGTCTCTTCTGGGCCACTTGGCAAACCGGGGAAGGTCCCAAGTCGCAAGGCATCTGCAAATTCTAGGAGATTTATAAAACGATGACTACCCTCTGGTAAACTAACATAGCAGTGGAAAATCACCATTTTTAATGGGAAAATCCACTACAAATGGCCATTTTCAATAGCAAACTGTTAAATTACCAGAGGGTACGCCATTCTACGCCCCAAAAGTGAACCTCCAATTTGCCAATTGGCAGCGCTCCAAAAGGCTCAGACCCCCAGCCCGCAGGCACTGTTGTGTGCCCAGGTCATCGGAAGGCCAGAGAGCCTCATGACTGACCTGTTGCCCCCGGACAGCGCAGCGGACTTTGCTGCGCTGCCACACTGGACCACGTTGAGCCGCCGGGATGGGGCGGATCAAGGAGCGAGAAATGGGAAGGGCTGGGGTTTGAGGATGGAGGTACGGTCGTTTACAGCAGGCGTTTTTAAGATATTTTGAGATACTGTAATTATTTTGATTTGTGGTTTTGTGATGTTTTGTGAATGGCTTTGAGGCATTTGGAGACATGATTGTGATGAAACGATGGGTCCAAAATGGTGTTTCTTTTGATGTTCTTGTTAGATTGAAGATTTTTGGTTGAAACGGATTGCGGTGGTAAACCCAAGCAGGAAAACCCACCAATACAAAAACATCCCACAGCAAGCGGACCAGCGGGAGGAGAATGGACCTTTGAGCAGAAACCTATGGAAGAGCAGTGCCCCAGACCCGAAGAAATCTTGGTTGATGATGTTTGATGCTGCATTCTCATGCATTCTCATTGTTTGCCACAGTTGTACGTTGCATATTGTTCTAAAGATGCCCAACCAGCTTGAAACTATAGGGTGTGCAAGACTGATAGTTCGAGGACATCCCCTTCCCTTTTTTTTGGTTGACGTGGTGGATGTGCATGGTGCATATGGTGCATATGGATGCATATGGTGCATTCTTGGCCAGGTTTGTGCCTCTTATTTTGTATCCATTGAGTTGACACAGTTGACACAGTTGACACATAGCACCAGGCTGGCACCAGGTACATCTTTTGCTTCTATTGGACGCTGGGGGTCATGCGAACCATGCCAGCAGAAGTTACTCCAGCTCCTCGCCGCAAAGCGCAGCAAACAGACTCAGGTACCGATTGATTGGAGCTACCTACGGACCTACCATACATGAGGCTACCTGAATTTCCCATTATTACACAATTTACCTAAGCTGGTGATCGAGACTGACCAGCCAAGTGCTGCCATGCCATCATCTCTTGCTTCAACCAAATCAACTGTTTGGATCTGTTTGGTTCTTAATCAAGTCAAATACCATCAAATACCAATCTATTTCTTGTTTTGCTTGGTTTTACAGCCGTCATCACAGTTGGTTGGCTTCAAAGCATCAAATGTCCAATTTGGTGAGGTATGGTGAGGTCAATATGTATATGTATATGTATATATGTATATATGCACATATTAATATCAAGCAGGTATCAATCAAATATCAACTAAATTATAAATATAACTGAGCATCATGAACACATATGATCATATCAATGGTATTAAACCATGTTAATGATATTTATGTCAATAACGGCAATAATGATATTAGATCAATATACAATATTGACAGGCTATATTGATCAGATATCAGACTGATATATATTAGATATCATTATATAAAAATTATTATTATTGTTGTTATTATTACTTTATTATAATATACATAATTATATATATATATACGCATATGCCCGTAGAAATAGATAATATAACATATGATTATTATTAATAATAATTATTATTATATATACCCACATAGGTATTTTTATAGAGATATCATATGTTATTATTCTGATATCATGAATTTCAGCTCCAGCCTACCCAGGTGAACTTCCCCGAGCGTATTTTCGTCCTGCTCTTCATGTTCTTCGCTCTGAGTGCCTTCGCTGTTTCCGTGGCCTCCTTGACCCAGGCGGCGGAGCGAAGCTCCCAAGGTTTTTTGGGACTTGGGGAAGCTTGGGTTTTTTTCATGGAGATCTCATATGTATCTCCCTATATATATATACACATATATATATGTATATAATATATATATATATACACATATATATATGTATATATATATAATATATATATATATGTATATAATATATATATATATATATGTATATAATATAATATATATATATATATGTATAATATATATATATATATATGTATATTATATATATATATTATATTATATTATATATATAGAGATGTATCTCCAATAAGTATTTGATCCGAGAATCCATGTCTTTTTTTCCGAACATCCGATTTGTCACGGTCCATTCACCAACCATCCCTTGGTGCAAGTGCCTCTCAAGTGAATTGCATATCGTTTTTCCGGATTTGTCCTGTGTTTCCTGTATTTTTATACGATAGATATCCCTACTCCTGATGTCAGTTCCACTTGTTACGTTGGTACATGGCCATAATTTCCATAATTGTAGCGGTTACGATGTATTCATGGAGCTTGCAGCCACCGGTTTCCCCATCAATGACCCCAACCACACCCCCCTTAATCATTTTATAAATCATCCTAAATGCTGGTGATCTATGACTCTATGTTTCCACTAAATCCCTATAACAATCACCATTTCAAGATTTCCTTAAGTAAAAACAAGGCAGCGTTCCACGAAGCATATCCACACTGTAGCAGGCCTATTTCAAGATCTTCGAGCGTGGCAGAACCTTCAACGACGAATACTTCTTCGTGCGCATGTACCTCAATCGCTTCGGAGCACCTGGGGCACGAAATGATCACCTGGGGGGTTGACGGTAACTACCGGTAGCCCCATGGGCTACAAGTAGGGCTACCCAAGTGTATGGTGATTGATGGGTTAAACGATGTTAAACGGTTAGTTCCTGCGCTGGGGGTAACTTCACCTCACAATTGCAACATCTATTGCAACCATCTGTATCATAGCAAGTGGGGATTTTCCGGCTAGCCATCTTAAAGCAGAAGGTATGATATATAGATAGTTGAGTGGAAATCAAACTGACAGGTTGATTTGGGATTATCATCATGTCCAGAATGGGAAGGTCAGTTTGTACCAGCCAGCAACGAAACTATAGCTACTATAGCCCATTTCCATCCCAGTTCCATATTTCGATTTGTATTCGTAGCCTGCTTAAACTCACATGGAAATCCATTCAAAACGCTTGGGAATGGTTAGATGTTGGGTTTCCGATGAGTTTCCTTCTGGGATCTGTGCCATTCCTGTGCTCCTGCTGATCTTCAAGCTCCGCCAAGGCTCAAAAGCCGCTGGAGGCGCGGGTGAAACAGTTCTTGGCACATCTCTTTGACAGAAGCTCGGTGCGTCCGAAAGTTCGTGGAGCCACCATGAGCCACCCAGGGATAGCCAAAGGTTAGCAATATGTTAGCATAGCTTAGTCGGATGAACGTCTGTTTGGCTTTTGGATGCCAGTCGATTGTGCTCATATTGTTTATCGATGGTCGTGTACCACATCCCCGTAGGTGCCGAGTCTACTCGCATGCCTGGTGAGAATACAATATTGTGTTCATATTACCCTCTGGTTATGACTAACGTAGCCATGGAAAATCACATAAAATCACTTTTTTTTTTGCTAAATCATCATGAATCATCATGAATCATCCATTAGTTTGGCCATTGTCAATGGATTGGTTTAAGGAAAATCTACAGGAAACCATAGATTTTCCCATTAAATATGGGGTTTCCCTGTAAATTTTCCCTTAAACCAATCCATTGACATTGTCCATAGCAAAGTGTTAAATAACCAGAGGGTAGGAGCTGGCCTAGGACGGCGGATCATGGCAAAGGAGACGAATCTCATGGAAAAGCTGCCCGAGGTGCGTAGCGTTGCGGCTACGCCGACGTCGCGTAAGTGGATAGCCGAACTATTTGAAAAAAGCCAAATTGATGTGGAATATACCCAGTTCATCCCGGTTAAATAAATAAATCAGTATAAATAAATATATATATATAATTTTTATGATATAGATATATACATGTGATATTGGCATTTGTATAGATATTGCACCACATACTGCATATTTTTTTAAAAACGACGGTTATTGATCACGGCTGGGTCATCCATGGCCAGGTGCTGAAACACGATGTGCAAAACATGCTGCTTGGTCAGTAAGTCATTTTATGGGACACCAGGTGTTGACTTTTGAGGATTTTTTTTGGCAAAAAGCATGTGAAGAATCTGAGGTTGCTGGAAAATCATCTAGTTTTCAAGATGGAATTGATTTGGGTGGATTTTTCAATGCAAACAATACCGTTCTGTGACATATTTGGGAAAGAAAAGGACTGCTAAAGCTCCAGCACGGCAATTCAGGTTGGTGTGGCATCACTTGCAGAAGTTGCAGGTGGTGAGTGATCTTGGAAAGGGTGCCATCCAGGACAGAATTTGGACCATCATGGCATGGGCCATCCATCTCAGTCCATCTCTGAAATCTTACATTTTGATCCATTTGGTTGGGGATGACTGAGCACCGGCGATGATATGATGCAGCTTTCTTGCCTTTGATGGAAAAAACATGAACAAACTTTCGGACAGACTCTGCAAAACACGCAAGGATTATGTGCTGGAAATCCATAATCCTTTCGCAGTAACACCAGCTATTATAGTTGAATTTACCTAGTAAAAATGGTCCATTTTCCATAGCTTTTTGATGCTTTTTGTATGTTTACCAGAAGGTATCATTGCATGCCAAACATGCCCTGAATCCAGGAGATTTGCGCCTTGGCTGATGCCAAAGGATCATAGCTAAAGGGGGAACCTAGCTGAAGCGGTGACCTAGCATGTTTTGCATTGAACATGGGTGAACAGTGACTCTTCTCCTGTGCCAACATGTGCCAATAGGTTTGTTTCAGCTGGTTTTTGGTTGTTTTGATTGGACACACACACACAGATGATATACGTACATACGTACATACGTACATACGTACATACGTACATACGTACAGACGTACAGACGTACATACATACATGCATACATGCATACATGCATACATGCATACATGCATACATGCATACATGCATACATGCATACATGCATACATGCATACATGCATACATGCATACATGCATACATGCA
>Ga0126342_10022560_pt1 | contig 10377 bp, 15 predicted proteins | sample Cyp1metagenome_FD_92528 | JGI IMG/M metagenome (GOLD analysis project Ga0126342, IMG submission 92528) | Coral microbial communities from Lord Howe Island, Old Settlement Bay, Australia - Cyphastrea 1 metagenome | ecosystem: Host-associated > Invertebrates > Cnidaria > Coral ...
CCTGGCATCACTTTTTCGTGGCAGGCGCAATAGTTTAGACAGATGGACTGGAAAAATCGCAAAACACAATGGTACGAGGCCGTCAGCTCTGCACTCAACTTTCCATTTTTGAAGGAAGTCTCGAAAATTTGTTTCGTTTTTGATGTTGTCAACTTCGAAAATTGAGGAAGTCTCGCAGAATTGTTTCGTTTTTGATGTTGTCAAGGTCAAAAATTGATGAAGACTCGCAGAATTGTTTCGTTTTTGACGTTGTCAAGTTCAAAAAATGAGGAAGTTTCGCAGAATTGCTTCGTTTTCAAACTTGCAGGTAGATAGACAGACAGACAGGCAGACAAACAGATAGATAGATAGACAGATAGATAAACAGATAGATGGATAAATAATAAGAAAGATAGATAGATAGATAAATAGATACACAAACAATGACCACTACCACTACACTACACTACACTAGTGCTACAGCTACAAATACAAATATACTACGCTACATTACACTACACTAATTACACTTAAAAACTGATTACATCTAATTGCACTACAATACACGAATTACACTAACAACTACAACAAGTATTACCACAAGTACAACTATAATTACAACTGCACTACACTACACTAATTACATTGCAGCACGCTACAACTACAAATACAACTACAACTACAACCACACTACATTACACAACGCTACACTACACTGATTACATTGCATTAAACTACAGCTACAGTTGCAGCCGCAACCGCAACTACAACTACAACTCCCACTACATTACATTACACTACACTACACATACTACACTACACTACACTACACGACGCGACGCGACGCGACACTACACTAGTTACACTGCACTACACTACAAGTACAACTACACTACCTCACACTAGACTACACTACACTATACCAGACTACACTACACAACACTACACGACATTACGCTGCACTACAGTACACTAATTACATCACACCACGGCTACAACTGCAACTGCGCTTGCCAATAAATTAATTACACTACATTACAGCTACAGCTCCACTACACTACACTACAACTACAGCTACAACTGCAACTACAACTGCACTACGCCACACTACATCCAGCAGTTGTGGCAAGGGGACCATTGCAACCATTGCAACCATTCCAAAAAACACAACTGCAACCACCTGTCGGTCCATCAGTGGATTCGCTCTGCCATCCGTGATTCACAACGACAACCAACCTCTCCTATAGGTTTCCTATTTTTGAAACTTCCGCCACCGCCTTGTGCGGTACGACTGGTAAACCCTATATAATATAAAAATATATCATATATAATGAAAAAAACAGTATATATATATATTATATATGTATAAATAAATAAATAAAAATAAATAAATAAATGAAAAAATAAACAAATGAATAAATAAATAAATTAGAAGTCAGTGGTCCTACTTATTGGCGTCTTTCAAAAGGGTTCAAAAGGTACGATCAGCCACATGTAAAAAGGACGTCTTTTCTTGATGTACTGTTTGGGTCTCTAGGACCTCTAAAAGGTACATATGGAAGTTTCATATCTGATGATGTTTGGCTAAGTCGGCTAAGTATCATGGCCATAAAAACATGAGCAATCGTGAGCAATTGCGAGCACTCGTGAGTAATCGTGAGTGACCGGTACCAAAAATCCGTCCGTAGTTCGGCAATGCCAAAAAAAACCGGCCGTAGAAATTCGGCAGTGCTATGAGTTTGCATGCTATAAAACCTGGGCGAATGCACTTTTTGGGCCCACCTATCATCCATTAACAAAGTTTAGTCGTACGGTGTGCCTTCGTTAGCAAGGGCCTACCTAGTTTTTGCAGGTACGAGTGCTGACGTATATTCCATTCAAGTACATGTCCCTTACTTGGACCCTTGTGGTTGTAGCTCATCAAAAATCTTTTCGTGTTAGTTTTTGTTGGTTTATGACGGTTGATGTTGATTTTCCCATTTCCATCGCGCACTCACTTCATCCTCCATCTTCTCCCAACATCCCACAAGTACTCACAATCAACTGAAGCCAGGCCCTTCTCTTGACCAGCGCGTTTGAGTAGCCATGATGGTTCGCTGCAGTGACATAACATTCTGCTCCTTGACAAGGGTGTAGAATGACTTGCCAATCCTCAGACTTTCTGTTTTGGGGCTCCATACCTGCCCAATCCATCATCAAGCTAACCCAAAACCCACAGGCGACTTCTACTTTCAGGAAGAATTGCAGCCACCCAATGCCTGAACCAGAGTCCCAGGATGAAACATCACACTCGATGTAGAATTTGATTCTGCTTGACTTCGCTGCATGGAAGTACCAGATAGTACTTAGATCCCTTCCAACAGTCGGTTGCTCACCTTGTCCTTGGTCAAAACACAAGAATGCTGAACCATGCCATTGTTACCCCCTGTTGTGTCCGAGAAGCAAATTGCTTCCTTAGATGTGTGGCATACGGCAGCACTGGGGCTGAATGGGCGTGATGACCAAGGGTATAGTGTTGTTTGGGCAAACTCTGCGACCAACCATTTCACTTCTATTTCACCTCCATGCACCCTATTGTTTATGCATAATGTTGTAAAATTATATGAAGCATTGCCCGTTTTCAAAACAAAATCGGGAACTATGTTTCAGAGGTGTGGCGCAAAAAAAAAACGCACGGACTGCCCGTGTTTATAGACTGGGTGCCACGTGGATGATCAAGTCTAAATAAAAAACTGCGCATCTTCCGCAACGATGATCTACCCAAATCTTGGCATGCCCCGGCATTTCTTGAATGTTTTTTTACTATTGATTAAAGCACGTGTGTGAACAGCTGCCCAACAGACATCGGAAACCTGACAAGGATGGACTTTGGAACAGCTCTAGCATTTCGTTTCTGAACGTTTTTCCCTCAGGTCCTGAGTCCTGGTTTGCCGATTTCTATATGAAATTTTGCTTCATTAAATTTGCATTGAATTGAGGCCTTCAGTCAAACTTCAAAATGTTGGACTTTCTGAAAATGAACTATTTAAAAAAAAACAAATCGGTTGGAGTTGGATCCGTTCAGAATTAATGGATGAGTAATTAGTGGAGTCTGTCTGGGTCTTGAAAAATGTTTGACAGCCAAAAAACATAGTGACATAGTGGTTATCAATGGATCAACTTGCCGATCCATGTAGGAATAAAACTATTGAACCTCATCAGCGATCTTGAGAAATCGTGCTACACTGGCACCTGATGGGAACGCCCAATTTACAGAGCAAACAATTGCCTTTGTGGGATCCAGTGGCTTTCAAGAAATGATGATAGGAGAACGTGCCTTTCCAAATGTTTTGGCCCACTTGCAGTTGCAGCTAAGCCAATCGCCCCCAACACGAGGCATTCAAATGCAACAATTCAGTGAATGTAATGATACCAAAATTAAAGAATCAAATAGGTGAAACGGATGGGGATATATATATATATGTAATTATTGCAGAGAAAATACGTGAAAAAATGCAGGACATGGACAAACAGATACAAAAAGGAAATCACTGAGATTGTGGTTCGCTAGAGTCCCACGTCCTGCATGTAAAGAAAGCTGCAACTTTATGACCTATACAGTTTTTAGAGTTGTACCCTTAACATCCCTTAACATCACTTTGTAAAAAGTCTAACGCACGTGGTAATCATTTTGGGGCAGTCAAACTCTTTAGGGCTTGCTATCCGTTGGAAACGCTGCAGATTCTCAACATGTCTTCGTAACACATCAGCAAAATGCAGACAAAGCACCCAGTAGAATTCCAGCTCTTTGGGTCATGTTCTGGACCACGACCCCTTCTGCTAGACACATGATTGCTGCCACATTTGGCAACGTGCAAAGGATGCTCCAAATCAGACCTGAAAGAGGCTGGCGTGACACAGCATGTCCCAAGACAAACCTGATCCAACCCACAAACCGGATTGCACATCAATTGAACACTTTAGTCAAAGGAAGTTTCGTAGAGAAACTCCGACTTACAGGTGGTTTTCCAAGAGCTGTAAGTCCAGCCCGTTGGTTGCGCCAACGAAGTCTTAGGTCCAGTGGGCTGAAAAGAGTAGAGTACGGAAAGTACAATGGAGTCAGCTGAAGTAAAGTGAGCTCAGAAATAAGCTCAAAAGTATTCAAAAGTCGTAGGTAGAGAAGAGGAGAGGAGAAGAGAGGAAAGGAGAGGAAAGGAGAGGAAAGGAGAGGAGAGTAGAGCTGAGGTGAAGCGAAGTCAGCTCATAAGTAGCTCACACAATGGAGCCCTCGCTACAGTCTCCGTCGTCTCGTCCACATTTTCCCTCATCTTCCAAGATTGGTGCGAACGTGAGGTGAAAAGCGCATTCTTGAACAAAATGGAGCTACAGTCTCTCCTGACTTCATCTTCAATAAGTGGTCCGATCCTATCAGTTTTAAACATGTTCAACTGCAGGTCGAACTCTCGTTAAGGTTTCGTATATTCTTTTACTTTTGTGACATCTTTCCCAGATCGGGGCCCTAAACCCACTGAAACACAGACCCTCCCGTAAATGGCAACTCCTGGAGCCACCATACCTATATAAAAACACAGTGATTCGCACACTTCGATTGTTTCACACGCGAAACGTACACAATCCCAAAATGTTATTGTGATGAACCGTTTCCCCCTGCCAACTACTATTGCTACTTCTGTGGTTGACATGATTGCAAGGACTGAGCATGCACATTTGTCTGCAACTCGCAAGTTTGCGAACTAATTTTCCTTTGATTACTGTAATAAAAAGTACGTTCATACATGACGTGCATGCGCGTGAATTTTCGCTTTTTGCCTTCCAAACGCCAAATGCGCACAGCAAACCCGACGCTATAGATGCGATGTTCTCCCCAATATATACCACATTCACACAAAAGTTCGAACACTGCTTTGCATGTGAAGGCGCCTTTCAATCCCCCGAAGCGCCGAAAGGCTTGCGTCACACTTCCACTCGCATCGGTGCCTGGTTTGCATCACAGTGCAAAACCATATGCTGACCAGAATATATCGGATTTTTATGCAGATTTGCGGTGACACTGTTGGAACCGTGCATAACCGCACTAATCCAAAATCTTCGAATCAAACATGAGCCACATGGGGACACAACCTATTTAACCATGTTTATCCAAGTTAGGTTTCTAACAAAAATGCGCATAATCACCCTGCTCTGCCATCCAAGCGAAACAAAGATTCTTCAGGTTGGGCCAGTCGGAAAAATGCAATTTTCGAGGCTCATTTGCTCATTGACAGTTGAGGATGTGATGTTGGGGATTGTTCAAGTCTGTTGCAAGAAAAACCGTGCTTATGGCGATGAGTGGTGGAACATTGAGCAAGTCATGCGCCCGCGGCCTCCACAGTCGCCTTAGAGACCCCCCGGCGGGGATTGCTGCTATGCTAGGATTGTTGCTTTTGCGGCTGCTATCATCTCTTGCAGTTCCGTAATCCATTCACCATGAGGCACATGATTTCTCCCCAAATCCTCTGCGCCTTTCATCTTGCAGGCGCTAGGATACATTCAGACTGTCCAAGCACGACACTATCCAATGGCAATTCCATGGTTGGGTGCTGAGAGGCTTGTTGCTTGTGGCGAAGAGGCGGCGCCGCTTATCGCACTGGCCATTGCCTGAACGATTCTGGCGTTCTGGCACTCGTCTCAATTCACCAAACACATATTTGGTATCAGTTGGTTTGCTTGGAAGAAAGGTACCCACTGCCACTGTACAATGTGCACCCACATCAACGACCAGTTCTTTCCACGCACCCATGCACCATCAGAAACATATACTATAAGTCTACAAGAATCTATCACACACATTCAATTTTTTTTCGCACCTTTGCCCGGATTTTCTACAGAAGGTTCATCAGTGATTGATGGAACTATGTGAGCAAGCCAAGATAAAACTTGCAAAAGGCTTGGTGGACAAAAGGCGAGTCTTCAATTGCCCTGGCTTGGACACACCGCAGTCTTTGTTGGACTGTGGAACAAGGCGCGGCTTGTTAGCTCGAAACAGTCGGTTTGGCCATCCAAATGATGGGTTTATGATGGATCTGACTGACTATTCCAATGTCATTGGCGAAGTAAACATATATCAGATATGGGTGTGTCTGGAGAAACCGCACAAGCACTAGCACCGTACTTAAGTCACATCAGGCGGGACAAGTCACAACATCCCCATGTCACAGCGGCGATACAGAAAAGTCACATCAGGTACTGGACATCAGGGGAGAAGAATCACCATGGCACAGCCTGTTTCATCTGTAATTGGAGATTTAGTCAAAAGTAGCCGAAGCAGTGCGCAGAGTGATGATTTTGAAAGGCACAAGTCAATGCAGACAAATTTTGGGCAGCCATTCCTATTGGCATGGATATGATATATTGGTGTCCTGCTTTGCGTGATCAAATCAAACCCCTATTGGTGTAGTACAGCCTCAAATCTGCCGGCCTGCGGCGTGTCTTGTGGATCTTGCTTGTTCGTAATTCTACTGTGGGTGTTGTCTTTGTATTTGTCTAGACTTTCCCCTTGGCGCAGATTTTTGCCTCGTCTAGCTTGAACCCACCATCCCTCCCCCCTAGCCTATACGCTGTCCAGGCCAGGTCTGAGAGAGAGATATAGAGGTATAGCTTGTACACTAGGCGCTGCACTGGCCGACAGACGCTCTAGCTGATTCTATCAGGACGCTATTGCCCCTCTTCAAGTGGTAACGGAGCTGTGATCCTGCATTGCAGGTGAGCCCAATATGGTAAGCCATGGCTATGGTGATGACTTCGACATTGTCGATGCAGACGGTTCATGGAACCAGTATGACTCTTATGCAATGAGAAGAGCACCCCAACAACCAGCAATTCACATGACTCAGCAGATGACCACGAAGGTTGCCCCTGCCTATGATGGAAGGACCAGATTCTTTGCTTTTGAGGATGCAATTAATGATTGGTGTGACATTACAGAGTTGGAACCTGAGAAACGCGGACCTGCATTGAGGAACAGATTAGAAGGTGAAGCATCTCAGTACAAAAGACTACTGAACAGAGAGTTGTTGAGAGACCCAAACGAAGGTGCGATCTATTTCTTAAAGATTCTTGCGGCCCCATTTCATCAAGGGAGCCCAAAAAGTGTTCTTGCACAGGTTCATGCAGTTCATGAAGCAGAACAGAGGCACAATGGATTTACAAAGGTGGATGACCAGATTTCAACTCACCGGAAATAGACTCATTGAGTCTTCGATGGATCTTCTAACAGATTTGGAAGTTACCAGTCCAGAAGCAATTGCGCATGTTGCACAACGTCGTCAAGCTCATGAAGCTGAACAAGTAAATCAGGCAGGCATTGCTGAAGCCACTCCAGGTGCAGCAGCACATGTCAACGTACCCTGTACAGAAGAGATGGCATTAGCAGCATTTGTGCAATTCAACGCAAACAGAAGGACACAACACAGAATGGCTTTTCCCTTGGGTGGCAACTTGTCAGCATTGATTTTTGTAAGTCTGGCAGACTTGACCCAGGGTCAGAGAAACACCCTCACTCACAAGTATCATGACACATCGTGGAAGAACATTAGATCAGTACAATGTGCAAGAGCTCAAAGACTTATTCCTGGAAGTGTTTTGCGCTACGAGAACAGCAGTTGACAATCCTATGATGAATCCCTCTGGCATTGGACAGAGAAGACTTTTTCCTCGTTCTGGAAGAAGGTGAGCTAGAAGGAACCGACAGCTATTTGGCCGAAGGTGATGCAGATGGCGCAGAAGGATTCCTGGATGCTTTAAAAGATTTCTTCTAGGTTTATGATGACGCTGAATTCACATGGTATCAGAGCAGGTTCCAAGGCAAACAGACCAGACGAGGCAAAGGTAAAGGCAGAAGAAAAGGAAAAGGAAAAGGAATAGGAGGACAAAGATTCTTCAGATCAAGGAAAGGAAAAGGCCGAGGAAAAGGAAGAAAGAAAGGCCGCCGCTCTCACATGGTGAGTGAAGAAGGATATGAAGAAGAATGGAATGAAGGGGATGAATGGGATGACTCATGGAATGAAGGCTATTGGGCCTATGAAGATCTGTAATACTTGGATGAATATGGATATTTGCAGAAGAAAGGAAAAGGACAAGGAAAGAAGGGCAAGAAAGGCAAGGTTGATGAAGGCAAAGGAGGAACACCAGGAGATGGAAAAGGAAAATCCAGCTATGTTCAACTTCAGACCTCATCAACCCCTGCTTTGCAGAATCAACAACAACAAGCTCATTACTCTTCAGCAGCATCAAGCTCAGGGCATGGTTTTCTTGCATTTGCTGAGGCTGACCTTGCACGTGTGGATGTTTGACAGCCACCCATGAAGAGCAAGAGTACAAGAGACGCACTCGTCGAGGAGGACAAAACCAACGTGATGCAGTGGCACGGCAAAACAGAGAAGAAGGCAAGAGGTTTCCGGTTTTGGTTGGAGAAGTTGGAGCACTTCGATCAGCTCTACAACGACGACCAGCGCCAGTGCCCAGAGAAGTTGGTTTGCAGGACAGTGAGGCTTCATGGAAGCCATTGGAGAGAGGCACTTCATTGTTTATGCAGAGATACTCTGAAAACATGGAGATACCATCTCAGCCTGAATGCTCTGCAGACACAGGGGTATCAGCTGATGAAAAAATGCTTTTTCATTTCATACTACACAACCTGTTCAAGCATGTGAGAATGGACTAGCTTTTCGCACCGAGAACTCTGCACCACCAACTGTATGTATCCTTGGTCTTGGATGCACAAGAGCTATGGGCTCTCGAAAGGCAGTTGAAGCTTTTTCTGCAGATATGCTGGCTCACATCCAGCAGTGGTCTTTGGATGTCTTTGGTATGAAATTCATCCAACAAATTCATTTTGTTCCTTGCAAATTCCCAACAATCCAAGTGCACTGAGAAGCTTGTGATATTCATGTATGATACTGGATGGAACACTCAGTTCACAGAATTCGATATTGTCGAGGAAGGTGATGTCCCATTGTTGATGTCACTTCCACAGATGAGAACCCTTGGATTCCAATTTGAACTTGCTCCAGGCAAGGTCTATTTGTCCTGTGCACGTATTGGCATGAGAAAAATGGTTTTGAAGACAGCCATTAGTACTCATCTCATTCTGGATTTGCAAGATGTTGCATGGTACATGAGCCAAGTTCGTTTCAAGACTCCACAAGTCAAGAGCTTCTCCTCACGACATGATCACTTCACGTACATCCAGATTGCTGTTAAGCAAGATGTTCAACAAGAAGAAGAAGCTCTGGTGACTGGTGATTACTGGCAAGTCGATGGACTACGCCGTGAACCCACCAGACATCACAAGGACAGGAGACAGCACCTGCATGAAATGCAGAGATCTGAGACAACTCCAAATCCAAAAGATCAACTTCTTGGTTCTTGGTGAGGGAGAAATTCACATTGAGTACCAGAAGAGCAAGAAGAAGGTTCTCCAGAAGGACAACTGGCGCGCAGAGAGGAAGAGGTTTTCTGAGAAGATGGAGGAATTCTGGAAGGGCAAGACGGTCTACAAGATCAAGAAGGACCATGAGATTCCTGGAAATGCTGTCAGAAGTGACATTGATCCGTCAAGCCAAACTTTTCAGAGGAGACATAGACATAGATGATTTGTTCACCCTGAGTCAGCCTCTTCATCAAGGCCAGATGTACAGAAGAAGGCAAGCTCTCAAAAAGGAGAGGAAGGCAAATCGATTTTGAAAGGACCATGCGTGAAAAAAATCGAGGTACTATAGCGAACTACCACTTAGAATATTATAAATTATTTGAATAAGATAGAATACGTTTTTTTTTTTAGCTGTTTTATTTGGTTGAGATAGCAGTTAGAATACCTCTTTTAATAATGCAGATAGAATATGGAAAAAAACATGTCCGATCATTTCCGCAACAGTAGATAACCACTATTTTGCAATACGTATCATCATGAATGCAGATAGAATATGCAAAATAACATTTACCTAACAAAAGATAACCCTTATCATGCAATACGTCTCAGCAAAAACACTATTAAAATACAACATGTCCGATCAATTTTTGCAATACTTATCATAATGAATGCAGATAGAATATGCAAAATAACACTTCCGTAACAATAGACAACCATTACCATGCAATACTTCTCAGCAAAAACACTATTAAAATATAACATGTCCTATCATTTCCGCAACAGTAGACAACCACTATATTGCAATACGTATCATCATGAATGCAAAAAGAATATGCAAAATAACATTTCCGTAACAATAGACAACCATTATCATGCAATACGTCTCAGCAAAAACACTATTAAAATATAACATGTCCGATCATTTCCGCAACAGTAGATAACCACTATTTTGCAATACGTATCATCATGAATGCAGATAGAATATGCAA
>Ga0126342_10022561_pt1 | contig 10377 bp, 7 predicted proteins | sample Cyp1metagenome_FD_92528 | JGI IMG/M metagenome (GOLD analysis project Ga0126342, IMG submission 92528) | Coral microbial communities from Lord Howe Island, Old Settlement Bay, Australia - Cyphastrea 1 metagenome | ecosystem: Host-associated > Invertebrates > Cnidaria > Coral ...
CTCCCCCGTTTATATTTTACACCCTCTTTTTTTTTGTTTAATATGTGTTAATTGCTTTTTTACACCCCGGTTTTTGTTTTTTGGGGGGGGGGGTTTTAATACGAACGCGGGGGGAGTAGGTGGGCCCAGCTGATCCCTGGCCATCCCCCATTTCAGCGTTTCAGGCCCCCAGTTGAAGCGCTTCGGAAACTTCCCCTTTCACTGCGTGGGACCTTTGGTGAACACCAAGTTGAAGCGGGTGGCCCATGCCGCGCTGGACAGCGCCGAAGCCCCGGTGCCCTGGGATGTGATCGACCAAGCCATCGCGCAGTCGAAACGTTTTTTCGGCCGCAAGAAGGGGGCCGCAGGATGTCATGGGGATGAAGACAGCCACAAAGTACCTGAAAAAACCACATGTTCAGCAGCACAATCATCTTTTTCATTCATTTTTTGAGTTTCCATCTTAGGGTAGGCCGGGTAGGCCCTGGTATCGAATGTGTCACCCAGACCGCGTTCGAGGTTTGGTGTTTCTGTCTATGGGCACCGTAGCGACCGGAAACCAATGGTCTGGAAGCTTCGGACCTTTGGCGGCTCACAACGGCATTCAGAACTGCACTGGAAAGGACTTCCTCCAACGGGCTGCTTGCTTCAATTACCCTCTGGTTATGTCAAAATAGCTATTGAAAATTACCATAGAAATAGTGGATTTTCCCATTTAAAATGGTGATTTTCCATAGCTATGTTAGTTTACCAGAGGGTATCTCCTATTTTTCGAACGGATGGAGTTGGAAGACCCCAGATTGCCCTTTGGTAAATGGCAATCGAAAATATGTGATTTACAGATGGTAATGGGGATCAGCCAGCCTGAATTTCTGATCATTAAAAACCTGGCCTTCACAAGTTTGTGCCAGATCATACCACAACCACAAGACGAAATTGTTCGAAATGCACCGTTTTCCTGGTTTTCCAAGCCCGAAGTCTCCTCAACAAACATCTTTTCCCCTCGGTAACTGTCTAAATTTCTAAAGATATATAAACCATAGAATAAGCATTTGAAAGCGTAAATTAATGCGGTGCAAAAACCAGCAAACAAGAATCAAACAAGCAAGCAAATAAACAATCGAGCACACCAGATCAATAGATACATAGAGAAACATAAGCAGCAAAAGAAAACAAGAAGTAAACAAACAAATAACTACTGGCGCATAGGCTATCATGTTGTTGGAAAACCTTGAGTAGCTCCTTGGCTCCCCATTTTATAGGGCATATGAACACCCCTAGCTCCGAATGGCTCCCTCCTAACCACTGGATTTTTCGGCTCTTCGGCTTAGTCCCAGGCGACACCTAGGTGTGAAAACTGTTGGATGTTTCATACAGTCATCACAAAATCTCTCCTAACCACTGGATAGAATGATATCTTCATAATTGGTTGGGCAAATCACATTAAATCCATTTAAATCCCATAGAAATTGCATCAAATTGCAAAAAAAACCATTACATCCCCATTAAATCCTATGAAATCCCCATTAAATCCTATGAAATCCCCATTAAATCCTATGAAATCCCCATTAAATCCCCATAAGGATCCCATCAAAGCCTTTTTAAACATCCACCGGAGGTCTGGCGCATCGCCTTCGAAGCCCTTGCTGACGAGGAGGATCTGCTGGTGCTGATGGTGGTGGGGCCCAAGGCAGACGCCATGGATGCCTTGCCGGAAACTTGTCAGTTGGTGAGCTGTTTGTAGGTTAACTTAAGAGGCCTGTGTGGCATATATCATATATATATATATATATATGTAATTTAATATATATATAATTATATGATGTAATTATACACACACACATATATATATAACTTATATACCATGATATACCCACAATTTTTGGAATCTTGGAATTTATAGATGTTCCCAACTTCTTAATAGTGGTTTTAAAGAACATCTCCCGATTTGCATCCATTTGCGCATACGGGCTTTATGGGATTTAACCATGAATACATTCGGAGAATGGCGATTTAACCATTTTTCTCTTATTGGGCTTTGTCCAAAAAGGGGGATACCACCAAAATTGTAATTTCACTAGAAATGAATGATAGACCATCAAATTTAGGGTCCCCAATTTTCAAAGAAACCGAGCCCAAAGATACCGAATGTTGACTATTGTTGACCACCTCCCTGCTGGTAATTTGATGGCTTCCCGGCTTCCCGGAATTGGATGATGGTAAATTGGACGAAGCGGAAGGACAACTCGACTGTGAAGCCACCCTCTAAGAGCTTCCCCTAGAAAGCCAGCGGTTAGAACTTCAAGAAATAGGATGACAAATATCAAACATGGCAATGAAAAACCCTCATTTATAGATGATTTCCCTCATTAAAACCTGCATTTATCTAAGGGGTTTTCCGGCGAGCTATCTTTGATTACAAGAGAGTAAGTTATTTTTGAACCCCAAACACTGGGGTGAACAAACTGCAAAAACTTGGTCAAGAAACCTGCTTGCACGGGGCAAGGAAGCTCCGAGCAACTTCATCATTCGTCAGACGGTACCTCAGTTGGACGTGTACCTCGGTGCTGCAGAGCAGTATGGCATGGGGCTCTCCCCAGGCAATCCTACTGGCTTGCCACTTCAAGAAATTCATCAGCACTCTTGACCTAACACTATCACGTTCCTGGAGTGTAATCTAGCATTGAAAACACATCATCATTCTTACAGCCCTGAGCCATCCTGAGCCCATTGAACCAGCCGCTCCAGATTTCCAGGTTGAAGCGCTGTCGTGCCTTTATAACGCATGGGGGGAACAACAGCATCCATGAAGCTTTGGCATTTGCCGTGCCCATGGCAGTGATACCCATGCCCCTATGGCAGCCTATGGGGAGGGCATGGGAAGATTTAGGTCCCGGTCATCAAAATGTTCTCCGACTTGGTGGCACTGGCAGCTTTGCCCCCTCATGGTCAAGCAAACAGGGCTTCAGCGGTTTCAACTGTAGACGTTCCGTTGAACCAATCCAATCATCATTTTCGAAGGCTTGAGTTGGTGAAATCTGACGGAAAAATCCGGGGATCCCAATTTTTGGTTGCTTAAATGGCTTAAATCCCCATTGGAAATCTCACTTTCCCCGTCTTTCCCCCAAAACCCCAGGTTTGGGGACCAGCCCTACAACAGCGATGCGATCGCCAGCCTCCGTTGTGGCTTCTCCTTTCGCTACCCTCTGCAGACGCTCAGCGCGGAGCGCTTGCGGAAGGCGGTGCGCGGTCTGCTGATGGAGCCGTCCTATCACTGTGCCTGAACCAGAACCCGGGGAGGATTTCTGGGTGATGTAAAGGGGAGAAGTTGGCTGGTGGAAAACTTCCAGGGGATGATTTTTAGTGTCAGTCTTCAAAAGTTGACAGTTTTTTTTCCCTCCTCCAATTAGTTTTTTTAACCAACCAAGTTTCGCGGGCATTTTGCATCGGCCATGTGAACAGAAGGGGGGTTAAGGAGATCAAAGATGGGTATGCTGGCTGGTAGTTCCAATGGGAGTCTGAGCATCAAGGACAGGGTTTCTAACCAACAGAAACGGTGGCGCCAGAGACCGCAGACACTCCATCCCAACATAAAAGTGTGCACATCAAGAATGTGTACACGACGCAGTGTCTAGGAAAAAAGGGAGTTGCGACAGAGATGGTGTTCACAACTCAGAATTTACCATGGAACTCAGACATGCATTTTCATGATCTTTCATGTTAGTTTTCACAAGTTCTCCCTCTCGATCCCCATCGTTGGTGTCACATGTCAGGTGCTGCGATGCAGATGAGTCAGAAGCTCTGCTGCGCCAGTGGTGCCAAGGGGGCAGTGGAAGCCATTTTACGCACCACTTCCCAGTGCCACCTTGCAGGGGCTTAGCGGCTTGAGAGAAGACATATGTCTGAAATTTTCGACTCTGGAATTTCATGGCATATTCCCTTTTTAGGGCTCCATTTTCAGACATAGCATGGCGAGCGCTTACGGCATGAAGTGCCATACAGAAGTGGGGACCCACTGTCCTTCAGGTTTTTTTGTGCATGGCTGGTCGCTGGAAGTTGATCATGGATGACAACTTGTGATGACCTGCCTGGGGTGGCATGGCATGGGCATAACTTGGGGCTTAGTTATGGCCATCGCCGTTGTTTTCCAAAGATGTTTCTGTAAGATTATCGCTTGCAAATCAAGCATAATCAAGCAACATTGTTACATCCCCCAAGTCTAGATATCGGGAAGTTTAGCGACCAGCGGTGCATCAACTGCTGTACATGCCTAATTCAAGTCGATGGGCTGAGTGTGGTGGCTGTACAGGGCCACGTCGCCAACTTCGAACTTGGGGACCCTGCTGATGTTCATTTGCAGACCCCTTAAACTTAACATGGAACCTGATACATGGGGTCCCCCACGGTCACATCCGCCACGTACTACTAGATCTGGCTCAACTGGGTTCCAGGTTAAGCTTGGGGGGTGATTTCCGTATGTTTCTGGGTCCCCAACTTGGAGGCCTCCAACTTTTTGCAGAGACGGCTGCTCTTAGAGCTCTCCTGACAGTCCGTTTTTCTGCACCCAACTTTGAGTGCGACAGGGTTCAACTGAAAAGAATATAACGCCTTCGAACTTGCGGACACTGCCAAATTCCAGACGCGAAATGTCGGCAGCTGCCAAAGCTCAGGCGTTTTGGGGGATCCTGCCTGGTGTTTTTTCGGTATCTGAACGGGATCTTTGTTTTTTGTCGTTCCAGATGGCAAATAGTGGTCCCATGGTCCCTACAGGTCCGCACAGGTCCTGTGTAGTGGTGATTGGGTCAAATTCACAGGATCCTCCAAGCCCATTTTTGATGGAACCCGACTGGGACAAGTTTTGCCACCGCCCATGCCCAGCAAGCGACTACAGCAACTGTTCCTTAGCCCAGCAAGCCCTTGGAGACGGCTCGAGAATCCGTAGCACTCCGAGGGACAAAAAATTGCGTTCCACATGTTATATGGATGATAGTGCCCTCCCAAAGATAAAAAGGGTTTAATTTAACCAATCGTATTGGGGGGTGCCCCTAAATCATCCACTTCAATTTTGGACACACACACACACTCATGTACAATACATATATTTCTATAAATTTATTCTATCTATATGTATATATATATATATACATATGCACACACACACACGTATATATATATATATATATCTATATGTATAGATAGACATGGGCATTTGCACATAAACTTTTCCTTTTGCAGTTTTGTTTGTTCTTGCTAGATCATTTTGTGTAAATCTAACTGGTCTGGTCCCATGACAGAAGTGCCAAGAAAGATAGATGGAAAAGGTACACCCAGCTATTTTGATGATGTACTTTTGTATGTTTTTGAGACCAGTTGGAGGCATGCCCAGATAATCTCATTTACGAATTGCATCAAGGGAAAATCTGGGACCAACAAGAATAGTGATTTAACGTGATTTAACCAACACAAATCGTGATTCAACCAACGCAAATGCTGATTTTCTTCCAATCAGTGGGGTTTTCCCTGATGGTTTCTTTCCCTTGACGAGGCGAAAGTTCATGGCAGAGGTCCGAAACGAACTAGTTTCGGATGGGATCGATGGGCTTGGATTGAATGGTTGAAGTGTCAATCTTGACCAACAAATAACATTGGAGGATGATAGAAACATCCAAGAGATAGAACAACTTTAATATACCTCTTGTCTTTGTGGGGGTTGCTCAGAGATCTTTATCCTTGCTTTGGAGAAGCATATCAAGCATCAAGCATATTCACTCGTTTGAAGGTATGCCCCTGGCTGGGAGCCATTCACTAGACAGATTTTTCCCGGAACATCTGCCCGGATGCTGTTTGCGAACTGGAAAATCACCATTTTATAGCTCTGTCTGTAAATAGTCATTTTATCACCTATAAATGGGCAATTTCCCATAGCTATGTTAAATAACCAGAGGGTACTTAAGAATCAGAGATGATTCTTGGTCTTATGGAGAATTTTGCCTCCAATGTCAAGCCGGTGGCTAGAGATTTTGCACGAGTGGTGACCTAAAAGAGGTTCTTTGTCAGAGCAACAGGAGAGTAGGGTGTCTGGCAGATTTTCCAGCGGGCCAGTGACACCGCTTTCGTTGAACCAATCCCTGTTCTTGATCGCAATGCCTAAAACATGGAACATCTTCATTTTTCATGGCACATTCCCTTCATGTTTTTTATTTTCCGGATCCTTTTCCAACTTTTCGTCGCTTGAAACAATTTACAAACCACTTTAAGTTGGTGAACACCAGCAAAATGTTTGCACACTGAGGCTGAGAAGAAGGAAGAGCCGAAGGTGGGCGAGAAGCGAAAGGCCCGCGGATTCCAACGACTGGTGTCAACATCGACATTTTCACCAGAAGTTTCAAGGAAAACATCCGTGGAATTGCGACAAATTCAACTTTTGAAGGATGAATCACTTGAAGAATAGCCTAGATTCCAGATGACTTCCCAGATTTTGAGAGCGATTATATAATGATATATATATATATTAAAATTCTATAAATCTGTCATGGATACTTTAGATGGGATTGTTTATTTGTCCGTGGGGGGATGGGGATGAGGATATGTAGGCAACAATCTTGGTTTATCTCTACATACTCCCCGAAGAAGTTGAATGTGGGGGCCCAACAAAAATCTAAGCGGCAGAATATGGGTGGAAATGGGTGTATCAACCAATGCCGTAGGCCTTACATCATTCCCCCAATGTGTTGATACTGGTGGTGGCTGGCAAGCTGGCAAGGGTGGTGCGGAATCCCCAATGTTTTCCACTGAAACCCATGGATTTCTATTGTCCCTGTGTGATCCTTGGTTTGTTCGCTGTTTGTTGCTTCAAGGATGTTCCAAACCATCATTCTTTCCTATTGAATGTGGGGGTCCAACAATTGTCATTGTTGTTTCAAGCTGACTATGAGAGAACCATGGGATTGCCATCCCTTTTGGTTGGTGGATTCAATCACAGTCTATGTACCTGCCAGAGCCTGTTTCTTGCAAATGAACTCGTATCATTCGTATATCCCCATGATAGCCCGAAGATCTCCTAGTTATATCAGGGTGAAATACTGGTTTGACCCATAATAACCCAGTATATCCCCTTGCTTGTGAATCATTCCATCATCAATTTCATTCGATTTCATTATCAAATTGTTCTTAAAATGCCTGAGTTTTTGTGGAGCTTGGTTTTAGACGACAATTTCTGGATTCCTGATGGTTATTGAACAGTTGATTCATCTTTAAGGTTTAGTCTTAATCTGACGGCTAAATCCCCAAGCCCACAACGGCAGGAATCCACATCTTTTGCGAAGACAAACCCCATGATACCTGGCACTATGACCGGTTACATTCCCATTTTTCATGGTCACATTCCAATTTTTTCATGGTCAATCTGGTCAATTCAAACATTTCGATGGTTCCATAAACCTCCAGTTTTGTTGATTAATTCTTTCGGATGCTTTTCGAAACGTCAGGTGCGTATCCAAGATTGGCCATGGCCACAGAATAATGACAGCATTTAAGAGTATAAACTGTGCGTATATATATAAACATGATTATGTATGTATGTATATATATATATATATATTTTTTTTCTCCCATGCACACTGTACCCATTTTTATAGGTAGCACCCCCAAAGTTGAACTGACCGCTGTCCTTTGTCCACCTCATGGGATCGGAGGATGAGACGGGCACGGAAGAGTCCAAGCGCCTAAAGCCCACCCCACCCGACAGTGCAGTGGTGCGGAAGCAGGCGGATGTTGGCTTCAATGGATTGGGAACGGACAAATTGAAGCCGGAAAGCCGGAAAGCCCCATGATGAAAAATGGTAAAATCGGATGGTTTCCGGTGAATCGATTTTCCCGACTAAACCAATCCATTGATTGTTGGTTGTTGGTTGTTGGTTGTTGGCATAGAGCCAAAGGCCACGAGCCAAGAGCCAACACGTTCACCATCCACTCGAAGTAGGGGGATAGCCCAAGGCAGACCACAACAAATTGCCACTATTCATAGGGAGAGTGGGGACGGACGGATTCGGGGGGACCATCCTTTAGATTTTTAGGGAGTTGCTTCATATTTGGGAGTGATAGTTTCCGTTTGGGGATGTGGATGCGCATGGCGACAACTAAGCGTTTTGACCCATGGTTTGTGGCTCTGATTTCGCTCCAGAATGCCCGTAATATCGCGGTGTGGCAAGTGGTAGCTTGATCCCGGGATATCCCCGGTAATCGGCAGGTGGAATACTACCTGAGTGATGAGAACCTGAAGTACGACAAGTTCTTTCATGAAAAGATCGCTGAAAACAAAGATGGATGGCTGGAGCCATGGCGATTTACGCGAACTGGGCCAAAAGGGCCCTTTTTTTTTTTTGCGACGGTTCTACCGGCCAAAAGTAGATATTTTTTCTTTGGAGATGTTCTTGACCAACAATGATCAACCAAAGGTCAGGTGCTGAATGGGCGAAAGGGTTTGAATGTGGTAAAGCATGGCAAGCCGCCATGGTTTACCCTCTGGTAAACTAACATAGCAATGGAAAATCACCATTTTTAATGGGAAAATCCACTATAAATGGCAATTTTCAATAGCTATGTTAAATTACCAGAGGGTACCATCCCCAAGTCATCACCGTTTTTTTGGGTGCTATGTTTTCCATCCCCTGCTGAAGCTCTGAGGATCTGACGCTGATCCTCCAGTGCAACAAGATGAAGACCATGCGTGCCACCAAGGTGGGAGTTCCCCTCCACTCCAACCCCTGGAAAATGAATGAAACGTGATGAAACCAAGGCCGCCATGGCCCATTTTGTTCGATGATTTACCTAATATATACGTGTATATATATATAGTATATATATATAGTATATATATATATAGTATATATATATATTGTATATATATATACACATGAAATTTATATATAACTATATCAACTATATATATATGAGATATATTAACATGCTGGTTTTTCATGGTACACTCGCATGGTCAGCTCTATGGGTGGGGTGGAGACCGGCCAGCTCTATGGCCTGGAGACTTTCGACTTTGACACTGGAGGGTCTTCACCAAGATTCCACTACTAATATCCCATGATATATACATATGTATATGTATATATATATATTAGTGTGTATATATATATAGGTTATATATTATATGGATTATACATACAAAACACAGTTTGGCTTTTAGTTTCTATATATATATATATATATGTAGATCATACATATAGATCACATATAGATTTTATATTTATAGATTATATATAGGTTATATAATTATAGCTTATATAAATCCGGCCATGAAACACCACAAGCCACCATTAGATCATGGGCGAATCCCCCATGATCATAACCCCCCATTCTCATTGGGTTTGAATTCGCACGTCTCAGAGTTGATCAAGAGCCTTGTAGGTATATAGCCTACAACAAATGAGGCTTCAAAATGGTACGCCATGGTTCCACATGGTTCCATGGTAACATCAGAGAAAGGTATGCTATTTTAAGACAAACCCAATTTACCATCAGCTGTTGATTTCCAGGTTTTGTGGATCATCATTACCTGGGGTATTCCGTATCCAAACCACTGACAAGAACCACTGACGCCAAACCAGCAGTTATAGAATCATTGCCTGAGTTTTCATGTTAGCAATTAAAAAACAAAGCCATATGAATCATATGAATAGTGGATCGTGTAGTTTTTTTTTTTAAAACCATCCATAAACATCCATAAACCATGGGTAAACTTGGGGATTCTGGATCCTATTCTCCAGGACGACGTGGTGGCAGCCCTGAAGGAGTCCAAGATTGAGATCAACGAGGCGCCCTTTTTGTATATGGAGGATTCAGAAAAAGGGGATACCAAATCATCCCAAATTAGACCTTTTTGCATTGAAACCAGTGGTGACAAGGGGGTCCCCCGTTTTCAGAAACACACACAAACATACATACCTGCATGCATACACATACACATACACATACACATACACATACAAAGATATATGCATACACAAATACGTATACATATAGGTATACATATTTACGTACGCACACACACACATACACGTACACATACAGGTAGATATACATACATAGATATACATACATAGATATACAGACATAGATATACATACATAGATATACATACAAAGATAGACATACATAGATATACATACGTAGATATACATACATATACATACATATACATACATATACCAAACATGACATACACATACATATACCAAACATACATATACCAAACATACATAAACCAAACATACATATACCAAACATACATATACCAAACATACATATACCAAACATACATATACCAAACATACATATACCAAACATACATATACCAAACATACATATACCAAACATACATATACC
>Ga0126342_10022562_pt1 | contig 10377 bp, 13 predicted proteins | sample Cyp1metagenome_FD_92528 | JGI IMG/M metagenome (GOLD analysis project Ga0126342, IMG submission 92528) | Coral microbial communities from Lord Howe Island, Old Settlement Bay, Australia - Cyphastrea 1 metagenome | ecosystem: Host-associated > Invertebrates > Cnidaria > Coral ...
CGTCCTGGTCGTCCTGGTCATCCTGGTCGTCCTCGTCGTCCTTGCTCAACTACGACCCGCGATCCACAGTGTTCTCTGCCGGATCTCAACCACGACCATCCACGCCCAGTGTTCCCTACCGGACCTCAACCACGACCATCCACACCCAATGTTCCGTACCGGACCTCAACCACGACCATCCTCGCCCAGTGTTCCCTGCCGGACCTCAACCACAACCATCCACGCCCAGTGTTCCCTGCCGGACCTCAACCGCGAGTATCCATGCCAAGTGTTCCCTGCCAAGTGGTCCCTGCCGGACCTCATGTAGGAAGATATGGGACAAAGAATATACAGAAGAAAATTAGAAAAAATGTCAGAAAGAATGTCAGAAAATATGCCAAAAGATATACCAGATAAAATGCCAGATAATATGCCAGAAGATATGCCAAATAGAATGCCAAATAAAATGCCAGAAGATTTACCAAATAAAATACCAGAAAATATGTCAAAAAATATACCAAATAGATATTCCAAAAAATATGCCAAAAGATATGCCAGAAGATATACCAGAAAATATGTCAAAATATATGCCAGAAGATATGTCAGATAAAATACCAAAAGATATGTCAGATAAAGTGCCAGAAAATATACCAAATAGAATGCCAAAAGATTTACCAAATAAAATGCCAGAAAATATGTTAAATTATATACCAAAAAATATACCAAATAAAATGTCAAATAAAATATCAGCAAATATGTCAAATAAAATACCAAAAATTTTGCCAATAAAAAAATATATAAATATCATAATAGGAATTATACAAACTAAAATATTTTTTTTCAAATATAAATATTTAATTTAAAAAAATAACATATATTATTAAAATTATTTAACAATATTTATTATAATTTATTTATTATTAATTTAAATATATTATATAAAATAAAATTATTTTATATTAAAATATAATATAATTGTTAAATAATTTATATTTAATTAAATATTAATAATATTAATAATTAAATATTAATAATTAAATATTAATAATTAAAAATCAAAAATCAAATAAAATTAAATCCGATAAATTAAATAAAATTAAAATTATATATTAAAAATCAAAAATCAAAAATTAAAAATTCAAAATCAAAACCTAAAATCCAAAGTTAAAAATAAAATAAACATATAAATCTAAAATTTTAGGTTCAAAATCATAGTAAATAAAATATAAATTAAATATGTTAGCTCCAAATGCGGCAAATAGCAGGGAAAATTATCTCAGAATATAAAATTAAAAAATAAAGATTCAAAAAAAGAAAATATTAAAAAAAAATATTATCCATTAAAAAAAATAGGTACAACATAATAATTATATCATATTATTTCAACATATTATTCCGTTCCAATTTTGTTATAATTTTAATCTAAGTAAGTATATGTTCGAATATCAAGAGGTAAATGCCCAGAGCCGCCAAATTCTCGAAGTTTTACCTCAGAAAAGATATGCAGTGTAGGTCTAGAAATAGCTGTTTACACGGAGGATCGCTAAAGCATTTCAAGAAATTTAATTTTCGGGTTGGACAAGCTGCAAGTCCATCACTTTGGATCTCGAGCCAGGAAATTGTGGCGTGACCAGCCTCAAATTCCGCACGAGATCAGCCGTGGGATCCTCCAAAAGCAAAAGGAATCAGCAATGGAATGGACCTCGACACTCCTTTTCTTGAGCTACAGACAGCAAATCGCGACCATGCAGATGGATTGAGCTGCAAGGCCCGACCTGATGGGAATGGCCCATTCAGAAGTACATCTAACATCATCTAAATCTAACACATGGACATCAGAGAGCTTAGGCCCGCGCAAATTACATAGCGGATCACGTTTCCATGAGCAACGATCACCTGCGCTCGGTGCATGCAAAGAATTCATCACACACGAGCACAAACGAAGAAAAGACATTGCACTGCAGGGCCACCATATTCTGTTCCATGCCTCTGCACTGCTTTCAGGGCCACCAGCAGGCCGCCACTGGCAACATTGATGGAATAAGTGTATGTAAGTGTAACATATTCAAGGGATTTCAAGGGAAGAATAATTGACAAAGTGACAATTCATGACAATTCTGATCTGCTGAATCTCTTTCAACAAGGATGCTTGACAATGCACTGCTCACTGCTTGGCGCACCAAGTGTGTCCTCAAGGCACCCTCTGCTCTCGACATATCACCCACAAGCGCCTCTGCCGAACAACACAAGCAGAAAACACTCACAGAAAGGGGCAAACAAACACAAAGTCCGCAGTCGATGTGGCCACTGGAGCACTTAGTAGCTTGAGCAGCGTCTTATTAGCATTAGCACCTTTGCAGATCTTTGCAGAAGGTTCAGCTCCTGTGGACCTGCGATGACCTGTGACCCAAATCTTCCGGGTGAAATCTGCTGTGCCTCTGCTGGCAGCTCCCGCAACACTTCCTCGGCATCGAAGCCATCTGGCACTGGCACTGCGGATGTCTGTTCGTCTCCATGTTTTACCCAACTGAATCTGGCAAGGTTCAGGAGCCGGGCTGGGTACCTCATCCAGGCGCAACTAGCATGGACCACTAATACAACATAATTAATATAACTGCTGAGGAAACCATTTGGGGCAGTCTTTAGAGCTGTAATTACGGTTCTTGATCATCACATGATAGCTGCAGCTTGGCATTGCGTGTAGGGCACCAAAGGGACACCTTCTGCCAGCAAGGGCGACTCCTTCAAGGCGACCTGCCAGTAGCGCTCACCCGAATGTAGATCAAAATTTCCAAATGGCGGCAAGGCCCGGCATTGGAAATAGATTGAGAATATATCAACTCTGCCTTGCCGAGACTCTTCTTGATGATCTTTGCAGTTGCTTTGGCTTCTTCTGCAGAAGAATGAAAAATCACCTGCCAGCCACCCCTTACGCAGCATGAACTTTTGGACGAAGGTGTCGCATGGGCACTGCAACACGGCAACAACTCCTTGTACTTCACGTCCTTGATCTGGGTCGCAAGCCTTGCCAAGGACATTGGTGCTCTTGACGCCTCGATCCTATTCGAGTAGTGCCAAATGATCCATGTAGGTTGATTCTTGGTCATTTTCAATCCAAGCCTATTCAACAGGGGCTATTAAGTGCAATCACTGCTGGAGCGTGCTTCGGGTAAGCCTCACTGCTGTCAGCTCGGCTTGCTGCAGCCCTATCTCCGACAGTTGCCTTGGTTGCATTTGCACGGGTTCGATGAATAAAGAAATCAATTTCTTGATGGCTGGGAATGCATCAGTGGAGGAGAGGAACGTCTATTGTCACTAATTAATATGGCAGAGAGAGAGAGAGAGAAAGACGTGCAAAAAGAGCAGGCACTGCAAATTCATATTTGCTTGCATTTGGTTCAACAGGGAGAAACACGTCTGCGATATTCTGCAATCTTTTTCATGGAGCGCGAATATTCAATCTGAAATAATCTCAAAAGTCAGTTCGGTATCCCAAGGATTGGTAAGGCTGGAATCCCGCAGCAAGGTCTTTGGGCATGACTTTAAGAGCACACCGTCTTTGCTTTTCGCCATCCTGGGAGAAAGTAAATCTAAAATGTCCTGCACTTCCATGCATCCTGACTAAAGGCTTCTATACCTACCGTTGTAGCATGTCTCAGCGAAGCCTGGGCTCACTTTCTTCACACAGCTTGTTCTTGACAGGCCCGTGCCCTTGTACTTCACGAAAACTTATTGCGTTCCTTTTTGCAAGTTTCAGTGAGGATAGAATTCACGATAAAGGGGAACTTCTTCGTCATAATTGTTCATCATGCCCAGCAGCAGATGAAGGTAAAGTTGCTTGTGAATCTGCAGTGCAGTGGCTTCAGGTAGCTCTTGAAACTTGCGCTTGGATTTCTTGAGATGGGGCCAAATCGTGGAGATGTGGAGTTGCTATCAGTTGCTTGGATATATCGAACCTATTCACATACAACGGGGTAGGTAGAGTAGAGGTGGGCGTATATGTCGCAAAATATTTTGTATACATGCCATATCTACAAGAGCTCAAATATCATCCATAGGTAGTGATGACCACAAGCTTTCGAGCCAACTTCAAAAAAGTCAGCAATGAGTGCAAAAGCATCTTAGAGAAGCCGAGAGCACAGACATTGAAACGCACCAACTTCATCATAGTTATGGACTCTGCCATCCAACTGCAAAGCACAACAGCTGTTGCACCATTTTGCAGGCCGTCCCCATTTTTTGGACGTACAACAGCACCACATGACATCACATGACGAACCCATGATACAAGTAGAACATGATTGAACCATATATGACGATATCCAACTGGACAAAATACCACACTTGCAGGTGTGATTCTGCTCCCTAAAGTGTCCAAGCGACCATTCAGGCTCACTCTGGGAGGGACCCTCGGAATCTCTCAGGTGCGAGCTCTACGCCGTCGCTCGGCTGCCCATGTCGGACGAAAATCAAGTGTCTTGTCCCTTGGTTTCCAACTGATACGGCACCAAATCAGCCCCGATGGCCCAACAAGGTTCTCCGTTAACCCAAACTCTGAGGCATCCAATCTCAAAGCAATGATAGCAATGGCTCCTTATACTTAGCTCGACATGGCTCCCACTAGGAAACGGTGTCAAACGTGCCAATGCAAACAACTGTGGAAGGGACCAACGAGTGGATCGCTTGCTTGTCGCAGCTCCCTTGCAACAACCTTGGCTACACACCGCAATCAACATGAACCCCTCCCCTTAGAAGTGGCAATCGTCGCCAGACCGCAAGCTGGGTACAAGGACACAAATGAATTGGCTCCACTCACGCCGGAAACTGATTGGCATCTGTGAGCCACACGAAAGAAGCTGCAATCTCAGGGGGAACTCCTGCTTCGTCCGCCAGTTCCTCTTCCCAATCCTCTGCCAAAGAGAGTGTCACGATTAGCAGATTCGTGTTCGAAGATGTAGGGATGAGTCCGTGGCAAAAACAAAACAACGACGGCTGTTTTAATTTGTATACAAATAATGATGCCACAGCTGTCTTATCAGGTGGATATCCTGAAAAAATGAAAAAAAAGACATACCAGTCCTCAAGCCACTCCTCATCATCTTGTCTCCTTGCTTTGTTCGAAGCACAAGAAGCATGAGGACAAAGTGCAAGAAACCAGCAGAATTGGCCAGTGAACACTGCTGATGTGAGCCTACTATTGCTGTTGCAGTCAAAATGCGAGTTCAACTGGTACTTTGGCTCATCTCACTAGGAGCAAAAATGAAGAGAACTGGGGAGCCTGCCCAACCCAACGAGAGGTCAAGTCGTAGATGGCCTCAGCTAGTGTCCCATTGATGGGACCGGTGGGCTCAAACTCATGCAAGTCGATGCAAGTGGTATTTCAATGCGTGGATCCACTCAACTTCAAATTCTTCCTTTGACACAAGCTATAATTGCTTGCATGACACACAATGCAAAGCAAAGTGCAATTGCTTCTTCAACGAGGATCCAACCCCGGCAGAAACTGCTGCTAAACAGCCTACCTTGCATGATAAAATAACAGAGACGAAGTGCCAGCAACACAAATCTGCAATCAAAAATTTAGCGCTGCGGCTCCTCTCAAACATCTCAAATCTATATTTTCCCTGTCGTAGTTGAAGAATGAGGTCTGGACTGCAATGCCTGCCATGCGTCTTGAGGAGAGCCCTGTGGGCTGGCTGCTGCTTGCATGCCTGACACAGCCAGGCTGCCAGGCTGCCACAGAAGATTCAGTCCGCCGGCCTCACAACCTTGGTCTGGAACAAAGTTCGCAGCCGGCCTCGATTCGAAACACTTCAGCTGACGGAGATGAGTCATGTGGAATCCTTGCTTGACAAACATTCCGTTTGACAAAAGCAACATCCAACAAGTCATCCATCTCTCCCGCCTCGAGGAAGCGATGCTCGCCACATTTCAAACAAATTGAAGTTAGTTCATGGTTTTGTTGGTGTGAAGTGCTGCAAAATTATTCTGACACGGCATGTCATAGGAAAATGAAATGGGTCCTCATGTTTCAACGTGCTTTGGGGCATTTTGGGGCAATGTTCATATGGTGCCATGGTCAGACCGTGTCCAATATTCAAATAATCATCGCTTTCTGAGAAGTGAATAAAGCTGCAGAGAAAAACATGCGCAAAAGCATATATAGCAAGGGCCTCTGCTGCACAAAGTTGCAAGTGGTGCCTGATAATGCAGCGGTACAATCCTAAAATCTCAGGAGTGGCCTTCACTTTTGGGAAATATTTTACTAGGAGGATGCAAAATTTGGGATGACTCCAGACTCAACTGCATGCACGACGGCTGCGCAACGAAGTTTCTCACTGCCGGGCCTGTTTGAGAACTGAAGCAAGATCACTGGATTGTAGCTCCCTCCACAGTTAAGGGTCTCCACCCAAAAAATGTCTCAAATCACCTGGTATTGCAATTCCTTCAAAGTTCTTCCAGCGCGATCTTTTTCTCCACAGCCTATTCGCTTGAAGTTCTGCTTGACGGCCAACCTCTGGTGCCTTGGTGAGATTGAAATGCTCTTTCCTCAAAATGCATTTCTTCGGCAGAAGATCAAAGAGAAAGACTTTACAGAGACGGTGAAATGGCCACCCAAACCTCGGGAGAATCACTCATTACCCCAACAACCATCCCCAACAACCAATGTTGGCCTTGGGGGAGAGGTGCTGTTGATTCCACAGTGCTGCGCCGGGCACTTCTTCGTAGCTGGATGTAGCTGGGGTGAGACGGCAGCATCGCGAAACATGTGTTTTTTGCTTTGCATGTGTCTGCTGTTACAGCTGGAGAGTTTTCTAAAAAATATATAGTGTGTGTCTCTGGACACAACGAACTGCATTCCTTAGACATTTGTTAGACTTTTTCCCCTTTACATGGTTGAAAGGGTTGGGTTGGGGTGGGTTGGGGGAGTAACGTTCACTTGCACCCATTCACCTACTGGATGCTACAGCTTGCACTCACTCACCTACTGGATGCTACAGTATTGATCTTTGGAAACGAAAATTAGATGTTTCATGTTTCTTTAACCTCCAATACTGCGTCCGCAAGAATCCAACAAATTAGACAGTGAGCACACATGCCTTTCGCTTGGCCAGCGTCTGGAATCTGAATCATGATTAATTTTCCAACTGGCTTAATGAAGCCGAAAAGGTCTACGAAACCCTACGGCCATCTATGAGCGCCGGACCATGTAGTTTGTCACCTCAGTGGGAGACTCTCATCAAGAGATGATGGCTGAAGATGTACAAAGGATAACTCCGCAGTGGTTACAATATGTTACAATGGTGATACTAGCGACGGTGGTAAAAATGGCGGGGTTGATGACGACAATGAAAATGATGATTGGCCCTGATGAAGACCTCGGTGACAATTGCAATCCAGATGTGGCTGATGATAGAGATCAATGATAGAGCCTAGCATTGAGAAGAAACCTGTTGGCATGGGGCCAAAAACGATCGTTTTTTTCAGGTTGCAAAAGTGACGATGCCAACATCAACTGGGGATGTCTAAGTCTCTCGCTGTCTACATCCTGGAGCATCCTGAGGAGTCGGCATTCAAAACAATCCACCACCTGTACGACCTCAAAGGTTCGATAGGTTCGATGGAAAAGCAAACAAAAGAAAAATGATGACCACCAAGTGCTTGAATCATCTTGAATCTGCGTGCTCAAAGTGAACTACACCGACCAGCTTTTCACAAGTGATGTTCAAGCCAACCAGCATTCAAACCCGCTACAAACTCAGGGAACTCCAGCCACAAAAAGGGAAGCCACGAAAACTGACCAGACTGGAAAACGCGAACGAACAAAAATGGGAAACCACGAGAAGAGGAAATTGTAAAATAGCATAGACAATTTAACACACTAGAAACCAGCCAAAATAAGGAACTGACAAAACTATACAAAACTGGAAAAGAGAAGCTCATCAATATGCAAAACAACAAACTGTGTGATTCCGTTCATGATGTAAATCAAGTCTAGATACAACTTGCGTGAACTTACTATGTGTTGTGTCCTTGCGTAAAGTCATGAAGAGTGTCAAGTGCAATGCAGGTAGTGTCATCAACAACTATTCAAAACCAATTGTTCCAGCCACTTGAAGGCTAGGTGGTATAAACATAAATTCAAATTGTCCACCTAAAATTCTGTACATTCCAAGTTGAAGCTGGATCCACGGATTGAGCCTGAAGTCAACGTCATCGCTGAGTCCTTCACCAAGGACGTTGATCTCTGCAGGGAGGCGCGGTATGGCAAACTCTGCATACCTTGCATGTCCTTGCATACCTAACAAGCACCACCGTGTCGCCACAGCCGCTGCGGTGTTGAATGGTATTGACTATCACAAATTTTGCGGGTCGTCAAAACTAAACTTACGAAGCGGATTTTGTTCGAAAAGAATTGCATGGGGAAGTCACTCTTCAAGTTGAGTTTCGTGAAACCAGGTACGTGATGAAACGCGAAATCACATGAAATCTCGTTCACAATAGCCCTTACCTCAAGCATCCACGCAATTGCCCAGAGTACCGGTACCAAAACACCCCCGGCTCAAGAGAGATTCAGCTGATGTGTGGAAGAACTATCACATTGGAATATTGCTGACACTGGCATAGCCCTGTGGATTTCAGGAAAGTTTTGCAGGAGCCTCTTGTAAATAGTGTGTTTAATGGATATATCATCGGTGTTTAATGTAATTAATTGCGTCGAATGTAGACTAGGGAAATGCTTAATAGGAACTCAATGGTTGTTCAAGTTGAAATATGAGTGTGAGTAATTTCACCATGTACCCCTGGAGTTCACATCCCACAAGAATGTCGCCGAAAGAGTCGCCATGTTGGGATGTAAATAGCAACCTTTTTGGGGGAAGAATGGGTTTGGTCCCATAGAAGGTTCAAAGTGACTTCTTTTCAAAAGAACATGCAGTTGGTGAATTCCCGTAGCGACACTGAAACAAACTTTGTCAACTCCTTCTGCCCAACTACACAACCCTCACGACAAGAACAAAATGCGCTTCAGCACCTTGTTGAGTTTGAAATTTGAATCATAGCATAAGGTGCATATTCTCGCACCTGCACCCGGCGCTTGGAACCCTTGCCTCGATTAATTGAACCTCATCAATGGAACCAAATGCTGTCTTATAATGTCTGATAGACGTGTGACAGAAATCCGGGACCAAAGATAAGTGACCCAGGTCAGCTGTGAATCCAACTAATTTTAACTCAGCCATGCCCTTCAAGGCTCTTGTCCGCACTCTTTGCTGTGGGGATCGCTTATAACAAATCCGGTTCCGTTCCCTTATCCACCTCGACTCCAGACAGTGCATCGACCTGCTGGAAAAATATGGGATATCAGGGATCAAAGGAAAAAAACAACTGAAACCTCCAACCAGACATCGTGACTGAGACCGCAAAGCGCGACAACATGCGACAACTTTAGACCAAGCAATTTCACGCTGCAAGCAACAAGGGCATTGCACCATTGGCTGCACCAACTTCTACTAGAAACCGCACAATGTCGAGGTGATTGTGGCGAGCTGCAGTCGACAAGGGCGTTGTACCCTGGTTCTCTGCTTGGTTTGTGTCTGCGCTATTTTCTAGGTTGCAGCTCTAAACGGCCACCTCGAGATTGTGCGGTTTCTGGACTACCAGAAACCGCACAATCTCGAGGTGGCCGTTTTGAGCTGCAACCAACAAGGGCGTTGCACCATCGTTTGCAGCTTGATCTTTGGCTGCACCAACTTCTGCCAGAAACCGTACGACATTGAGGTGGCCATTGTCAGCTGCAACCAACAAGGGCGTTGCACCATGGGTATCTGCCTGATCTTTGTCCGCACAATTTTCTACCAGAAATCGTACGACGTTGAGGTGGCCATTTTCAGCTGCAACCAACAGGGTCGTTGCGCCATTATTATTATCTCCTTGATGTTTGTCTGCACCATTTTCTACTAGAAACCTCACAATGTCAAGATGATTCTGGAGGGCTGCAATCGACAAGGGTGTTGCACCATTGTTATCTCCTAGATCTTTGTCCGCACTATTTTCTACCAGAAACCGCACAATGTCGAGGTGATTGTGGAGAGCGGCAGTCGACAAGGACGTTGCACCCTGGTTCTCTGCTTGGTTTGTGTCTGCGCTATTTTCTACCAGAAACCGCACAATCTCGAGGTGGCCGTTTTGAGCTGCAACCCACAAGGGTGTTGCACCATTGTTATCTCCTAGAGCTTTGTCTGCACCATCTTCTACCAGAAACCGCACAATGTGGAGGTGGCCATTTTCAGCTGCAACCCACAAGGGCGTTGCACCATAGTTTGCGGCTTGATCTTTGGCTGCACCAACTTCTGCCAGAAACCGTACGACATTGAGGTGGCCATTGTCAGCTGCAAC
>Ga0126342_10022563_pt1 | contig 10375 bp, 13 predicted proteins | sample Cyp1metagenome_FD_92528 | JGI IMG/M metagenome (GOLD analysis project Ga0126342, IMG submission 92528) | Coral microbial communities from Lord Howe Island, Old Settlement Bay, Australia - Cyphastrea 1 metagenome | ecosystem: Host-associated > Invertebrates > Cnidaria > Coral ...
ACGTCATTTTCTTTTTGTACCTGTCCATTGTATTTTGCTTGGGTTTTCCTATCTTACCTTATGCCCTCTCATTTTATTGGCATTTTCTCCTTAGGCCCCTGCATTTTATTTTATTTTTTTAGGGGTTCCACCCCCCCCGGCAACAGACGAGGGTTATTTTTCAGCCATATTTGTTCATATTTGGAATGATGTGATGGAAGTGACTTTTTTGGGGGGGATGGGTTGAAAGTTGAAACCAACCAGACTGCTGCATGCTGATACATGGCATCCTGGTCTCCGTTTGGCTGATAGGTGTACTGTGTACTTATCATTTTATACCATGTTGCTCTGTACAACATCAACCACCCAAAACCTCAACCCCAAAACCTCTTGGACTTTGCCTTCCCTCCCAACCCCAACCCCCCCAACCCCCCGGATGCCCCGCCCAGGTCTTCACTCGCTACACGGACTCGGCCTTCCCCTCCACCAGTGCGGTGGACGAGTCGTTGCGCTTCTCGCTGCGTTACGAGGTGGGCGCGTTTTATCGACACCTGCGGGAGCTGGAGAAGGCGGTTGAGGAGAAGAACTTGCCAGGTGGGGGGGTTGGTTGGGGTTAGGGGGTTGGTTGGGGTTGAGGTTGGGGGAGGGGAACTGGTGGTTGAATTATGTTTTTTGGCCAGGCATATAGGTTTGTAAGTCGATAAAATAGTTGTGAGATGGTGGTTTTTGGGGGTGGGGGGCTGGAAGAACTACAGTCTATAAGTGTTCAATATTGTTCAATAAATATAGATAATTTATGGTTGGGATCGGGGAATCAGTTCCAAAACATGAGGTTGAGATGGGGGAATGGGTTGGTTTCAGGGTTTGTGAATGACAGTATGCCCAGATGATGAAGGTATTTCACCAGCATAAAATGCCGAGTGACCCGATGGTGGAGCTGTACCAAAACAGGTCAAACCTGATCATACCTGCCTAGTCTTGAAGGTGAACTGAGCTGAGAGTCTTTCTGGAAAAGATGCGGTGAGACCTTGGCGTAGGTCAACCTGCTCCATTTACTATTGGTTCTCAATGGTTTATATCGCCATTTGTGTATCAATGTATCCCCATCCATTATTCATACAACCCCAGCCAAAGATATTTCAGATGTTCTCAGACATTCCCAACCCCCAAGAATACCCTGGAGACTGCCCAAACTGTGGAAATCCTCTGGGAAAACAGGTGCAGAAGAGGCTTCGGCGCTCATGAGTTTGTCCTACGACCGATATCTCAAGGCCGGGGATCTCTACGAAGGCTACGATGAAGACGGAGGTAACCTGGGGTTGGAAGGAACCGGGAGGGCGGAAGAGGAGTTCAAGGTGTGGTGATGCTTCAAGTAAGGTGCAAGGGATGTGTGTCAAGGTTGAAATGGTCATACCTGTCATACCTTCATCATCCTCCATTCATACGAATTATCATGGCCAATATCAGGGTTTGTCTGAAAATTTAGAGGAAAATGCCGGAAAGCTCCCATTCTCTATATTCCATCCACCGGCTAATCATATTTAATCATCATATTAATTCATATTCCCAATTAGAAAATAGGCATCTTAGTATCACTCATGGATAGATTCCCATATTGAGATTGATGATGAGCAGCCAGGAACGACTCCTAAAGAGATCGTGAGTCTGGATCAGATCGAGTTTGATGCTTGGAAGGGAAGGTTCATGGTAAGGGAACTTCGCACATGTATAATATATATACAATGTATTACGGATATAACATTAAATATGTAATATAGTGAATCATAAAATACAATTTGTTATTATTCATTTCAATATATGCTGTGTATAGACTGGGAAGTCTCAAATTTATTTTTTGCCAATGCCAAACATTGCTTCAGATTAAATGGGTTGGTCTAACAATTAAGGTACCCCCACAATGATGGTGAATCACAATGTTTGCACATAAACATTGCCATTTTATGTACCAACTATACCCCGTTTTTGGAGAAACCACATGTCAGTTTGTTCATGATATATCATGATATATATCCCATAAAAAATCCCGTTGGAATCCAATATTCCAACTGACATTGCCACAACAAAAATGGTTGGTTGATGGCCATGTTTTGGGACATTTCTCCAAGGAACCTCCGGCCTTGGAACCGCCCTTGGTCCGCGACGAAGTCGTGATTTTGGTGGGCCCCGACAAGGGCAAGACGGGGCGGGTGCTCTGGGTGGCACGGGTGGATGGCAAGGCCAAGTGCCTTGGCGCCACCCGCTGGGGGGATGGGGTTGGGGCTTAATATCCTATAAATATTTTTTAAATATCAACTCTCAATATCCTAGAAATTCCTATGTAATTACTTGATGATTGAGGTTTAGCTATTAGGGGAAGATCGTCATTGTTTTTTTGGTATTTTTCGGCACATATCTGAAAGTGTCATAGGAACATAAAAGAACTATAGATTCGAATCCCAGGTTTTGGGTTGAACATGGACCGGGATGAAATTACGATCTGTTCCTTTGAACTTGACCATGTTGAATATATTTTCGATATATATATACACATGTATACATATATATATACATATGTACGTATATATATATACATATATATATATATTCATACATATTCATATTCATATACACATATACATATATATATATTCTTATACTACATATATATATATATATACACATATTCATATAATCATATATATATATTATACTACATATATATATATATATATACATTATATGTTCGTTATATATTATATTATATATTATATTATATGTTTGTTATATATTATATTATATTATATTATAGTATATTATATTATATTATATCATATTATATTATTATATATTATATCATATTATATTATATTATATCATATTATATCACATTATATTATATTATGTTATATCATATTGTATTATATCATATCATATTATATTATATTATGTTATATCATATTGTATTATATCATATCATATTATATTATATTATATTGTATTATATTATATTATATTATGCTATATCATATTATATCGTATCATATTATATTATATTATGTTATATCATATTATATCGTATCATATAATATAATATGCTATTATATTATATTATGTTATGTTATATTATATTATTTACATACACACATACATTTGTATATACATATATATATGTATATTTTCTCATTTCACACCTCAATATCTGTGGTGCAACGTGATTTTCCCCGGCGACGTTTTGGCAATCCCAAGAACCGAGGTTTGCCATCGTGCGGCTGAGCTACAACAAGGAACTGCAGGATTCAGAGGCAGGGGCCCAGTAACCACAAGGACTGTGAACGGGGTTGATTTTATGGGTGAAAATGGGTTAGATAACCAAATAAACCATCATGTTTGTTGCTGCTTATACTTGAAGCACCTTTTTTTGCTAGTGCAACCAACTGTTGCTGACCCAATCGACCATGTTTGCTGCTTAAACTTTGAAACCACCAGTCTTTCTGATCAACCCCGCATTTTGCTTAGTTCACCCTCCAAATTTGGTTCAACTCACTAGTTTTTTTAACAACGTAAAACATAGTAAAACCACCCATTTTACCAGGTCAACTTCCATTTTTCCAGCACTTTGACCTGTCTTTTCCATGTCTTTCATGTTAAAATCCACATTTTTTCCCCCGATTGTTTGGTGACTTGGCGATTTTTCTTCAGGTGAAGACCTTCACCTACTCCTGGATCGCCCGGACCAGCAGCAGTGGAGATCAACTGTCGAAGGACGCGCTCTGCGGTTTCGTGGCGGCGGTGGTGGCGTGTAGCGTGGTTTATCCCATCGATTCCACTAAGGCGCGCTGGGTCTACGGCTGAATTCTTGGGCTTAGAGTCTTAGAGTTTTTTGAATCATGGGAAAATATAGGAAAATCTACTATAAATGGAGGTTTAATGATAGGAAAATCCACTATAAATGGAGGTTTAATGGAGGTAAACCAATATAATGGAAGTAAACCAACGATAATATGGGGGTTTCTGAAGTCATAGAGGATCCCCAAGTCACCATGGGTTTGCTAAAATGATCTAATTAATTTGGATGATTTGGGAGTAGCCTCCACATGTGTGTTCATGTCTTAACCATGACCCTTTCGCAAGAAACGTGGGAAATAGACTGTAAACTAGATTCCAACTTCCATTAACAATTCAACATATGCCTTCTAAGCTCCCAGCAGCAGCCCCTATCCCTATTCCCCTCAGCTTTACAAAGGAATACGAGAAGACACATATGGGCCATAAGGATATAAATGCGTACGTGGTCATTTATTTCAAAACAGAGTCTGAGAAATTGACTCTTGTTTAGTAGAGTTTCAAAAAACATCAAAGGGGGTTGGACAATTTGGAGGGTTGGAAACAATACGTTTTCCAAGATTGTTGTAACTTGAGTTACCACCTATGGGAATTTGTCTCCAAAGATATGGGAAAGCGCCAACATCTCGTGGCCTAGAAAAAATAGTCAAAATCACAATTTTGGTGTGGTGCATCCATGTGCATCCCCATTAATCCCAATTGGTTCTAAGCTATTTCCCCATAAATCATCCACTTACCCTGGATATCCCTGGATAAGCCCCAAGCTGAGGGATAGCCATGCCAGGTGAGACTCCAAACTGGGCGTTCAGCCATGCCATCTGACAAGGAAGGGGGCTTCCTGGCCCTCTATGTCGCTTGGCCAGGACAACCAGTAGATTGAGTTGGTCAATGTTGGTCAATGTTTTTTACCTCTACTATACTATTGGCACCATAGTAATCAATTGGCTATAGTAGATTGGGTTGGTCAATGGATTACAGGTTATAGCTATAGTAAGTTGGTCAATGGTTGGTACCACCTGTAATCAACCATAGCTATGGAAAGTCTACCATTTCCAGATGATTTTCTGATTCAAATGCCTATCTAGTTCGGGGGTTTCTGTTTCCCACTGCCATTGATGTTTGCCGCAAGGTAACATGGCCGATAAAGGCTTGGTAAATAGGTATGACTCATGCCCCACATCTTCGGGTTTTTCTAAAAACAGGGCACCCCGATGGTGAATCCTCATGGATTTCCTACTTGGTGACTTGGTGGTGTCAATCCCTCATTTTCCTCATTTCCCAATGGACAACTGCGTTTTTACAGGGTAAATCCCTTGTTTTCAGGTACCATCCAGCCATCCAACCAGGACTCTAGGGCCCTCACCGCCCAGGATGGCTTGTTGCTGAACCTGGGGCGAGAAGCGCCCAATGCCGTGACCAGGAAGCGTTTTTTGACCGACGAAAACGGTGATTTTTTAGCAGTGCAGCAGTGCAACAACCCAAAATGGGGGATTGAGCAACCACTAGTGTCGTATCCCAAATGTTTTTTTTTAGATGATCACTTGAAATCCTAACGCTTGAAATCCAAATATATACAAATTCCAAGATTTGTTTATTATTTTGATCTAGTTTTGGAATGATGATTGGGACTAGGCCCAGACTAACTGGTTGAAGTGGGATTGTGAACAAATGCCTACGGCAACCTGCCACCAAACAACCACGAAAAAGCACTAGGATGACGCAGGGTTTTGGGGCTGCTCCCTTGAAATTCTGAAAGGCATATGGAACGCCCTAATTTGGAAGACCAAGTCCTAGAAACCCACAGATGGACTGGGCCCTTTTGGGGTCGATGTGTTTGGTCACCAAGACGGGTGTCCCCATTGGTCACTGTCCGCCAAAGTTTTGGGAAAACGTTGGGCCAATTCTTGGCGCACCCTGCATGGGCATGGTTCGCTAGGTGGGGAGTTTCAAACATGTTTCATTTTCAACCATAGACATGGGATGATGACCCCAAACACCCGCATCTTTTTGGGACGGCTTGACAAATTGATTGGGTTTCTTATGGGTTTCTTGAACTTTTTGCGAACCAAACACCACTCTCAAGATGGAAGATCTTTGTTGCTTTGTATCCGTTACAAGGCAATGCTACTGGCAATTTTCAACTTCTTGAAGCGAGCAATTTTCAACTGGGTTCTACTGCTGCTCGGCGTGAACAAGCAACTCAATGAGCAATATTTTCTATGTTCATTCTATTTTCAAGTAAGCTACGTTCGATTACCATGGGGTACTGTAATTCACTCAGATTTACCATATAGTAACCCCATGCAACCCCCAAAAAGATATAGAAAAGTAATTCTTCATTGTGGTAGTTTCGGATTTCACCAATCTCTATCCAATGGAATACTAAGATTTTAGATCCTCGATCTTTTTAGATCTGTTTTAGATCATTGTAGATCCTCTATCTTTGGGGATTGCTAGTGGATTTCACTCACCGAGGCTTCTGAATGGCAGCTTGGCCAATGTGACCTTTCTGCGCTTCGCTGCGATGGTGCCCGCGGGTGCCATTGCCGATGCCGTCGGCTCGACGGTCAGGGTTCCCTTTGTGGCTTGGTCCTACTGGAACTGCAGTAGCCACAGTAATTATCCTACGAAGGGATAACTAACACATAAATATACCTATAATTATCTGGATAGTTAGAAGGGTAACCATTAAAAAAAAAGGTATATTTCACCTAACCTACTTACACCTAACCTACTTACCGTTAGGTTATGAAGTCGACATATTTACGCATCTATGCATGGGATAAGCTATTCAAGGGACTTACGATTCGTGGCATGATCCTCCACCGTCACTACTCTTTGGATTTTCTAAAACCCTGGGATTTTCGGTGGTTCCAATTGAAGTTGAGACATACCAGGAATCCCAAGGTCTGAAGTGAAGTTAGGTGATTGATGTCCTTTTCCCAGTGGCTGATTAAAAGAGGGCCACCTCCCAAATTGAAGAACCAACAGGTACCTGATGATCCTGTACATGATGAAAGCTGGTATACCAAACCGGCTGCAGATCCTCAAAATGACTTGGCCCAATCAAGTTCTCTGAGATGCGACTTCAAGTGCATCGCCAGCAAATTAAACACTGATTCAGTCCCAGAATTGTCTTGTGGGACAATTTACAGGACGCCGCTATGATTGGGAATAAAACATAACGAGGCTTCCTTGTAATTTTCTCACAAAACTCAGGCTCCCTGTCCTGGAATTTCGATGAATTCGGAACACATTCCGCTTCCGACCAACCTGAGGAACTCATGAACAAACAGGTTCAGGCGGGCAAAGCCAAGAACTTTTCTGAAGCTTTCGATGTGGTTTTCTCCCGCCCGGGGGCCTCCAAGTTTTACTTCGCGTCCTGGATGCTTGGTCGAAAGCAGGAGTTTTTTGGGTCGTTTTGGGCTGCAGAAATCGTACTGTAGTGGTTCATAACAAGAAACGTAGGGTGGGACATTACCCAAAATACAGTACTGGCAGTTCAGTTGGAGTCTTTACAGGATCCCTTTTCCGGAAAGGTTAAGGGGTTCAAAGACAACCTGAAAGATAGTTCAACTATGGTTGCTGCCGCACGTGGTTGCAATAGAGGATAACATCATAGAGTACAACCTGTAGCTGCCAGAAGGGAGTTGCCAAATTTTAGCGAATGGAAGCATCCAGGGTTCTAAAAGAGACCCCAAATCATCCAACAGTTGGTTCTTGATGAGGTGGTTTTGCGGGTAGTACTACCCAAATTTTGAGAAACACCCATAGGGGGGCCCAAAATGAACAGATTCAAATACACCGGGGTTGCTGTGGAGTGTTTGTTGTAGGGATTGGATCACTATATGGTACTCCCCAAATTTTGAGAAACACCCGTTTTTGGGGCCCAAAATGAACAGATTCAAATCCTACACCGGGGTTGCTGTGGAGTGTTTGTTGTCGAAAGGGATTATCGATCAACAAGAGTTTGAAATGGTCTTCGCGTCTTCAACCCCTTCAAAAAAGCAAGGGCTGGTGAGCAATGACCCAGAAGTTCATTCGGGATATTTTTTTGTTCGGCAAATACAGATCCATTATGATCCATTAATATGATCATATGCTACCCCAAATCCCCAAAGTCTTGGGTAATCTTGGGTACCTGTACATATCAACCCCTCTCTGTCCGGATGCCTTTGATTTCTGGATCAAACATTTCAGCAGGATAAATTTCTTGGATTGGCATTCCAGGTAATGAGTGGCTAATAACTGAGTAAAAAGCAGACTATCTCCCAATTCTGTACATGTAGTATATATCAATCCACAGTTTAATGGAGCAACTCAAATCACCACTTGGCAAATGCATGGGTCCACCTTTCGGTTAGGACTGCCATTCTGGTTCGAGATGTACCGTATGGCACGTTCCAACTGGTCTTCTTTGAATTCTTCAAGGATATGGATGGGGTCGCAGCCTGCGGTGTCGGGATTTGTTTTAACAAATATATGGTGGAAAATTCTGATAAAATTCTGGTCCAAATTAGTTGTGAGCATCTGCGGATTTTTTGGCTTTTGATTGTGTCGAGTTTGACGATTTCAATTGCTTTGTTTCAGTTCCTGCCTGCAGCGATGATCCTCATTGACTAATGTGGCGAACCCATCAATACGAACCCATCCCCAATGTGCCAAAGATGAGTGGCTTATCCCCAGTTGGAGGATCATACAATGAGGTTTTGGGATTAGCCTTGAAGGTGAAAAAACGCACGAAATTTGGCGGCAGGAGTTCACGCCCTTGTACTTGGAGCCACTGGGTTTCTGGGCCACGAGATCTGACCGGACCTTTGACCGATGGCCCAAAAAAAGGGAGGCAGCAACAAAATTGCCTCGAACATGCGTGAAGAATGGAAGACATTTGCCTGGTTGGTGGTGTGTTGTTTTTTTTTCCTTTTTTGTACCATTTTGTACCTTCAGCTGGCTCAACCGCCAACCAGGCTGATTACGTGTGGGATCTCGTGAAACGTGACAGGTGCTTAGCATATAGGAGCACGTGTATACATATACTGTGAAACAGTCTTAGTGTATTTTAGTGTGATTTGGTGTCCAAAATTCTTGAGAGCCACTTTGGGATTGATAAACACAAGAAACAATAATAATTAATCGTATTTAACCATTTAACCGTTTTGTTTTCGTCCATTGGTCTTTGCCCAAGTCATCTCGAAGGTGTCGCCCAATGCCCGGGAAAAGTGTCAAAGTCAATTGACCAGCGAAATTGGTGTCAATTGAGCAATCATTTAGGGTTAAACTTGCCGCATGATTGGTGTCAATCATCCAACTTGTTGGAGTTATAATATATAGTTATATATGGATATACATATATGGATTGTATGAACACTTCTCGCCAAAAAAAGGATAGACAAGTCGAATATCACTATTTTCGATCAGGATTCTATTCAAATCAATCTCTTTCAAAATCCTGTTATATTAGAGTTTGATACTATTTTATGGTAAAACAAGTCACCAAAATTACTGTTCAATCATATATTAAATATTATATAAATATTACTTGAGTATTTTTTTATTTGAAAAAAACCCACTAGTTGCGTCGTTCCCGGGATGTCCCGTCCTACCTTCGTACCTTCGCTTCCCAGGTTTCAACCTCTTCGCTCAGCGCCTGGTTTGGGGTTTCCTGGCGGGTTTCTTCGCGGGTGCCCTGACGGTGCCGGTGGACAACATCTCCACCACGGTCATGACGGAGGTCTCCAACGCCAAGGAGGGCTGGGTTTCTGGGGGCCTGGGGTTTCAGCAGGGGAAAAACCAGCAGGGAAAACGAGGAGGAAATCATGGGGACACCAAAGAATTAGTATGGTTTATGTGGTGATTTGTGGTGACCTAAGCAGCCAAAATGCGGGTTTACCATGATTGAACCAGCACAAAAAGGCGGTACTGAACAGACTACTGGGCTTAGCCCCACTGGGAAAGAGTAGAAAAACCGACTCGTTGGGTGATGGGTTGACCCCCAAAAATTGGGATTTGACTGGTTTAATGAGCAAAAGTCTATAGGAATCCAACTGGTGAAGGGTAGTTCAATACTTTGCGACCTTTGAGGTGCAATCGAAAACGGCAAAAGTATGAAAAAATCACGTGGTATGGATGGAAAAAAACTGAACCAGTTGGTAGATCGTTTATCCCATTATTATCCCATCATTTACAGGGTTTTATAGTTGCCAATAGTTTGCAACTGGTGGAGGATTTGGTCCATCTACAGTATGATGTTTATATATATATATAACTGTAACTACAACTGTACTGGTAGCCCAAAATCGCCCTTAGGGACAATGGGACAATCATGAGAAATCACCAGGTTGCACTTTTTCCCGAATGCGTAGCAAGGGTTCCCGTTTCACTCTGGGGGTCTGGGGGTTGGAGTGTGTTCGCTCGACGTTGCGTCCGCGTCCGCAACCGTCCGCAACCGTCCGCAACCGTCCGCGCGAGGACCGTATGGCCGTGCCTATGGGAAGTTCTGCAGAGGTGGTCATTTTTGGAGGTTTCAGACGTGTCGTTGCTTCGTTTCGCGTGG
>Ga0126342_10022564_pt1 | contig 10375 bp, 6 predicted proteins | sample Cyp1metagenome_FD_92528 | JGI IMG/M metagenome (GOLD analysis project Ga0126342, IMG submission 92528) | Coral microbial communities from Lord Howe Island, Old Settlement Bay, Australia - Cyphastrea 1 metagenome | ecosystem: Host-associated > Invertebrates > Cnidaria > Coral ...
AAACCAAACCAAACCAAACCAACAAACAAACAAACAAACAAACAAACAAAACAAACAACCAACCACAACACCACAACACCACAACACCACAACCGCACAAACCCAATTCAGTTCAAGATGCACCCGAATTCAAATAGAATGTGCCAATTTTGCAAACGCCATGTTGAACACGTCACGAAAATTCATGTCAAATATGCCGGTCAAACAAATTTTTCGGATGCTGCGGCAAAAGCATCCCGTCACACCATCCGTTGTGGCTATAACCGACTGCAAAACGCAGAACAGTGCCTGAAACACTGATTATCTTTCAAATGCCCCAAATCTTTGGCTAAATCAAAAAATTCACTAAACAATGTTGTTTTGCTGAACATTGTGACAGATCACACGCGTTCCTGGCAAAAACACCAAAATACACGTCATGAACGATGGAAACACTATATATCAGCAGCACCAAAAAGGGTTTGGATTCGAGGGGTTTACTTATGATAGATTAATTTGTTTAAAGGGATTTTTTGTAATTGAATTGTATGTGTATATATATATATATAAAGGCTGTTGGCAACTCAAAATGTCTTTAAAAAAATTTTTAAGACAAGTAGAGAAAAATAGAGAAAGCTTGAGAAAACCCAAGAAAAAAGTTGAATCGTTTTAAATCATGTTTTCACTGATTGACACCAGAGACGCTCAGGTCCAGCCAAGGCAGAGACACAGTGATCCAGTGTTGTTTTCAGGTTTCAAGCCCTGTCAAGTTCTATCCGGCGCAAGTGCTGTCAAGTGTTGTCCAATGCTGTCAAATCTTTCCCAATGCCTTCAATTGTTTTCAAACGATGTCAGGTGCTGTCAAACGTTTTCAAGGTGCTGCCAAGTGTTTACCAACAAGAGCCAGCCAGTCAAAAATGATGGCTCCCAAGAGCCACACACCAACCACTATGACATCGCAGCAAAATAGAAAAAAATTGGAAAAAATTAAAGAACAATCGAGGAATATTGGGCAATTTTGAGGTTGGTTTTGGTGCCGGGCATCTGGAAGGCTCGCGACTGTTGTCATTTTTTGCATCATACTATCAACAAAACATTGGATGGGGGGGTGGGGGTACTGTACGCTCTCTTGCGCTTCATTCATATGCTACGCTGCTGTAGTTTTTCTTGCACTTCCACACATACGTCATGCTACGCTGCTGTAAGCTCTCTTGCACTTCCACACATACGTCATGTTACGCAGCTGTAGGTTCTCTTGCATGTCCACACATACGTATGCTACGCCGCTGTATTTTCTTTTAAATTTCCAAATATACGTCATGCTTCCTCAGTGTGGGTTCTCTTGCACTTCCACAAATACGTCATCCTACGCCACTCTAGATTCTCTTGCACTTCCACACATACGTCATGCTACCCCTGTGTGGGTTCTCTTGCACTTCCACACATACGTCATGCTACGCAGCTGTAGGTTCTCTTGCACTTCCACACATACGTCATTCTACGCCACGGTAGGTTCTCTCGCACTTTCACACCTACGTCATGCGACGCCACTGAAAGTTCTCTTGCATTTCCACGCATACGACATGCTATCCCACTGTAGGGTTTCTTGCGCTTCCACACATACGTCATGCTAGGCTGCTGTAGGTTCTCTTGCACTTCCACACATACATCATGCTACGCCACTGTAGGTTCTCTTGCACTTCCACACATACGTCATGCTACGCTGCTGTAGGTTCTCTTGCACTTCCACACATACGTCATGCTATGCTGCTGTAAGTTCTCTTGCACTTCTACACATACGTCATGGTACGCCGCTGTAAGTTCTCTTGGGCTTCCACACATACTTCATGCTACTAGGTTCTCTTGCATGTCCACACATACGTCATGCTACGCCACTGTAGGTTCTCTTGCACTTCCACACATACGTCATGCTACGCCGCTGTAGGTTGTCAATGTGGAGCACTGCAAGTCTGAGTTTGTCAAAAGATTGAAAAAACATCGTCAAAAAAGAGCCTGTACAAAGGCTGGGCTGGAACCCAGTTGGCTGACCGCAATTGGGACCAGCTTGACAGTTGGTTGCCTCGCAGCATAACCTTGCAGAAAGGAAAGTTGAACCCATCTTGTATGAATACACCGACAGCTGGGCATGGAGATACTGCTTGCTTTGCGTAAGCTTGCTCACCTCGCAGCCCCCGATTGAAAAATGCGCTCTCATTTGCTGCCATCTCCAGGATGATCAAGAAGATGAAAGAAATTATTACGATGATGATGATGATGATGACGATGATGATAATGATGATGATGACGATGACGATGATGATGATGATGATAATGTTCATGACGATGTTGCTGATGAAACTAAAGTTTCGTTTTTGAGCCTTTTAAATTCCTTTTCAATTCCCCCATAAAAATGTTTGAAAAGTGACGACAGTCGCGAGCCTTTCAGATGCCCGGTTGTTTTTGTAATTGGTTTTTTAGCTGGCAGAAAAGCATACAGCAACATAAAACAAAAAAAAGAAAAATAGAGGAAAATAAAGAAAATCAGAGAAAAATAGAATAAAATTAGGCAAAATAGAGAAACATAGAGAAAAATAGAAATAGCATTCACATCAGAAACCGTTCAGCCACCCACCCTGCAGGAAGGGAATCATACCCCAAGACCGCTCAGTCAGCAATAGCCACCCACACCTAACAGGAAGCTGTTCGAAGATGATGAAGCCAACCAAGAATGTTCCGGAATCCAACATGCATTATGGTAGATTCCTGCTTGGAACAAGTCAGCATTCATCATACAACACTGTCAAATCCACACAACTTGGATTTGGTACAATGGCAGAGGCTCAAAGTAAATCCCCAATGTGCTCAGTCCACAGCTCATGTATTTGTGGAACAGCCTTTGGGTAATTTTGATCGCGATAGGTTTTGTTTTGGTTTTAAAGGCACAACTTAGCGGTGCAAAGTTTTACGAATGCAGCACCGGCGAGGGGAACAAGCTTTTTGTCTGCATGCGCATATGCGTTGCATGTGTTTGGATCTGAGAGCAGGCGACTTAAGGGCATTCAGAACTCATGCATGCAGAGAAAGCTGAACAGGCACGTGCCGTAAATCAGGTGAGGTGGCTGCATGACAAGCTGCAGGATGACTCTTACTAGACGGTTGTTCTTGTTTTGAATCTCCACGGCATGATTGCTGGAAGTCTCAGTGATGCGGCTGGAAAGTTCTTGATCCCAAACACCCCCACCTTGTCCGGCGAGAGTGCAGGCTGAACTGGAGGTGTCCCACTGAAAAACCTACCCTTTCTACCCTTTCATCGGAAGCAGCTGCTCGGAAAGCGGAGGCGGTTGCTCGCTCAAGAATCTACCTTAGTGAGACAAAAAACCCGGTTTCACAGTTGACATATCCCTCTGGATTTGCCGAACCGGTAAACTACGTACCCCACTTTTGAAGTGGGAATCAACTTCAGTGAGCCTGGATTGGTCCATGGCAACTCGGATGCAACCCGTCCAAAAGGGGAGGACCAGACTGGAAGGTCTTCGTTGATCAGTGGTTAGGCCTTGTCCGGCTGCTTTAGCTAGGTTTTGCATGAATCTCCCCATCCACTGCACTTGCTGCGGATAACAGTAAACATTGTCAACTTCCCTGGCAACCCACTTCCTTCCATTGGTGAAGGGTCCTAATCGACCAGTTTGTATCTGGTAGTCCACCAGCAGTTGATGGTACGAAACCCACGTCACTCCATGCTCTTCTTCAACCAACGTACGAATCCATTCCAAAACGTAGGCAGTTTCGTCAACTTGCAGTTGTTTTGGAAGGTCTTCCACATTCTTGGTAGCCAGCAATGAAATGCCAGCATCAACTGGTTCTGCATGAGATGCTTGGATCTGCTTTGGTATTGTAGCCGGTGCCACAACTGACGAGGCCTGCGCACGCAAGCCAATTTGCACAAAGAGCTGGTGAACTGCTTTTCCTTGTTGAAACATAGTTTGTCGATGCTGACGTACTTCTCCCCACAAATGCCAAAACCTCTGCGGCAACTGTTGTCGTGCTTCAGCTGCGTACATGTCTGCAAAAGAATTACCTTGTACCGCCCACTCATCTATGACGGTATCCTGATGCATTGGGCACGCATGTGCCTGCACTTTATTGGCAGCGGAAAGGATATCTTTGGCATGTCGAAACTGAGAGTCCAGTTGAAACCAAAGGTCACTGTCTTGCTTATGCTGCCACGGCACCTCAAAACCATTGATCCACTGTTGCAGCGTCACCTGCACATTTTCATTGTCAAACCAAAGTCTACATGGACGCGTCTGACCTGTGCAAAATTTTAACGCTGAAATGGCTGCGGTCAACTCACCACGGAGGCTAGTCTGGCGCCACCCTGACACAACTCCACTGGCCAGATGTTGAAAACGGTTTCCATCCCAAATAACAACTGCCCAGCTAGCAATTCTGGTGGTTGGATCACTTGGATGCAGGCAACTTCCGTCAAGAAAAAGGTCAATGAATCTAAGTTCACATGAGATCTGCACATTGTCAAATTTGGCTGTTTGGTCAGGCACCTCCAGAAACGTGGCTGTGAGCTCCGTCAGTTGGGGGGCTCTTGGCAGCCATCCATGACAAGCTGTGCACATCGTGATGGCATCACTCTTGGGCAGTTCAGGCATTGAATCCCTCAGATGCTGGAAAAACAAACACTCCCATGTCCGGTGAAAAAGGCTGTCTCGGTGTCCACAAAACCTACAATCCGCAGTGTCAACAACTCCAGCATGGGAAAGTGCATCGTTGGTGTACTGGGTTCCATTCAAGGCACATCTCATTAAACCCTGACGGTCTTCCGGCAAACTGCGGAAGCATTTCTGTGTAAGTTGGACATCGGCCTGAGACATGCCCTTCATGGTGGTTCTGATTTCTTCTGTTGTGGCTAAAACCCTTTGTTGCCACGCTTGAATGAGCCTCTGGCGCAGCTCAATTTTGGGGCAAAACATCACATGGATGGGTATGCCATCTTGGTCAATACACATGTCGGCGCTTTTCCAATGCCAAGCTACTTTGTGTATGGCCGAAAGAAAACTAGTGCAGGGCCCTTGAGATGCACTACCTCCAGAGGCCAAATGTTCAAGTGCGTATTGGGCTAGGTTTCGGAAGGCTTGCACTGTCGCAAGCAAACTGTAGAGCTCTGGGTCGGCAAGTGGATTACAAATGCATGAGAGCTGCAAATCTGGATTGGCTCCTGTTTGGTTGGTGTTTAAGGCTCGGGTACACTGTGATCGTAGCCGTTGGAAGTGGTTGGCTCCCAACGTCACTGTGCTGATGCCGTAAAACACATTTGGCCACGCACAAACATAGAGTGCTCTTTCTTTTTGCCGGAACGGCGCCTGTGACCTGGCAAGTCGAAACCAAAAAGGACTAAACTCTTTGATCTTATCCTGCACTGTGGCATTGGTTCGCAACTTGGAGTAGCACATGTGCCCTCCAAGGTCTCGGGCGTAGAGCTTTTTGTGGAATTGGCTATCAAAGATGGCTTTCCTACCGGATGCTGTTGTGGACCAGGCATACGTCTTGCAAGGATCAATGCTGAGGTCCATGAGGGCGCAAAAGTCACCTAAGGCTGACAAGGCGTTGATGGCTTCTTCGGCTGTGGCTGCTGTGGCTTCAATGTTATCAACAAACGACCAGAGCCTAATAGATGGAAATCTATAGTACAACCAAAGTTCAGCGGTGATGTTGGCTACAACCATGATGACTACACTTAGTCCGCAGCCTTCTGGGTAACCACGGTTGCTTGACAAGGCATTCCCTACTGCTCCTCGAACTTGGAATCTCCTGGTCATGCTGAGGAGGGCGTTGTTCCACGGAATCATGACTTGGTCAGGAATACCAAGATGTTGGGCGATCTTGGCAAGTGGCACCCTGGGCAGTGCATTGAAACACTTGACAATGTCTATGACACCTCCCGCAAGTTCGCTGGTGTGGCAATAGGAATGTTCTATCAACTGCTGAACATGATACCTAAGTTTTTGTGGGCTCCTATACCTGGTATATTACCCATGAGTGAACTTGGGATAATGCTCATCAGGTGGCGCAGGCATTGGCGTGCTCTGATAGAACTCCATGTCCTATAGAAAAGGGAAAAGACACAAATTGGTCTATATTGTCCCACTGTTTTGGCTCCTGCAGTTTTGGCCAATGCGGCTACAATCCCTGTGGTGGCCTGTGTTGGCCATTTGGCGCCAAGTTCAATCCGGTGAAGCAGTTCCACTAGACTGGCAAGGGTGTTGGCTGGCATGTGCAAAATGTCTCTTCTAGAGACTCCATCAGGACCAATGGCTGCATATTTGCGTTTGGCGGCAACTGCTTTGAGAAAGACCACAGGTGTGATCGGCGGAAATTGGGCTTGTCTCGGTGACATTGCATGTTGCATAAATCCTACGATGGCTTCCCATTGTTCAGGCTCTTCATGACCTGCTTTCAACCACCGTGGGGCCCATTCTTTTTCGAACGCCTGAAGGACTTTGGTGGCGTCAGCTTCAATTGTATGTACTTGGATACCTGTGTGACATGCTTCTCCAACTTGCTGTGGGACTCGAAGAGTCTGGTCATCTACAACTTCCACTGCGGTGGCCATGTCATTGATGGCAAAGCTCTGGATGCCTGCAGGGATAAGCTTTTCCAGGTGGAGCAGCATTTGGTCACCTTCCATGTGTTGTTTGCTGATTACTGGATAGTTCTCCTCCAGTACCACTGTTTGGACAGGTTCGGCACGCTCTTTTTGCAGGTCTCTGTAGATCTGTAAAGGATCTTGGTTCCTACGTTGGGCTGCGTGCATGGTTTTGGCATGGACCAGGCTGGTCTCAAGGGCTTTATAGTGCATGGTGAACTCTGTGAAAATTGCAAAAGCAACCTCCCCATCCGGTGGCGTATGTGGCAAAACCAAGGGAGTGTGATAAAACTGCTTAGGCAAATGGGCCCACCAAACTTGGAAACCCCCTCGAAACCCTGTGGCATACCTGATTTTTCTCCACAAACACGCACGGTGTTCAGCGACGGTGCTACTGCAGGGAGCAGCGGCACACCTTGCATAGTGTTGGAGTCTTCGGACTTGTTTGGTCCACCGGCTGTACTGCATAGAACTGGTTGATAAGGCTGATTGGATGTCCACATGACGGTTGCTTTTGATTGGAGCGGTTTGTTCTTGGGTCCATTTGACAGCAGTGGTACTTCCTCTACCTGTCTGGCTGACAGTAAGAGGCGGTTTACCCTGTGCAGCATTCAGCTCGGAAGCATAAGTTTCCATGTCATGCCAAATTTGACGGTACCACATGTCTGTGTCTTCACAAGGGGCTATGTTGGTTTCCCATGGCATCTGCTTGGGTTTGTCTGGCCAATCAATTTGGGCAGGCTTCCTCCACATCGGAACCAAGGGTGGCCTTCCTACATCTGACAAGTGGACTTGGATGACAGCATGATCTGGAAAAACGGTCCAATCCAATTGAACATCTTGGACATAAGGCAGGACTTCCGGGGACAAAAACACATAGTCTTTCACGGTGGTTTTGCGGCATGTTGCTACAGCTGGCGTCGACCATCTCCATTGGGCAAAGGCTTGAGCTTCCATCCACCCTTTGGCCTCCCATTGTTCAGCCTGGGGTACATTGTGTCTTTCTTGGTTCCAGTCACCTGAGATAAACCTTAGGCCATGGGACCCGTCAACAATACGGCTACTGAGGCCATCTAACAGACTGCCTGTCTGCTGTTGCACGTCAAGGCAGTGTGAACGCTCGCTGTAGCCATACACAGTGCCCATGGTAAGCCATCGGCCTTGAAGAAAAACTGCAGAAGCTTGGCAACGTCCTGATTGAAATTGTTCTTTGGTCCAATGGTGGTCAATGGCACGGCATGGAAAGGCACTGAGCACTCCCGTACCTGTGTGGCGTCCTCCGATGGTTCTCACTGAGTCATTTTTTGGCGGGGCAGGGTACCCGTGGCAGATTCTATACCCTGATTGGCACCAGGCTAGCTCCTGTTTGAATCTACGAAGACCTTGAACGGTTAGATGAGACTCCTGAAAAGCATACACCCCTGTTGGAAGTGCGGCAATTTCGGTGGCTTTCCCCATAAGGCCGGTCGGATTCATGTTCCCGATGACAGGACCCGGTGCTGTGGCCTCCCCAGGCCGAAACGAGTTGGCAAAACAAATGATCAGCATACAAATGAACTTGAACTTGGTGGTCACATTGAATGACCTGTGTCTCCTTGCAGATGACTTGAGTCTAGGCTGCCTGGACAGCCAACTGTGCGTGTGACCCAAGGCATAATTAACTTTGGTCCATAGTCATTCGAATCTACCTCTTTTGCATAGAAGCTGTTCTATGCGATCCATCTGTTCCGTGAGCTTCTCTTCAATACGATCTCCCAGTTGTTTGCTTTGCTGGTCGATCTGTGTTTGGAGCTGTCCCACCCGGGCATCGGTGCCAATCTGCATTGCTTGGACCTGTTGGAACTGGTGCTCCAATTGGGCAATTCGTCCTTCCATGCCTGTTGGGTCCATGCTGCCATCTCCATCGGTGGGACGGGCATTCATTTGGAGTTTCTTGTCAAAATTGGCCTCCAGTGCAGCGATTTGAGCCTGGGTCACTTGCTGAACACTGCTGTTGCTGCTGCTCGGCGTCGTGGAAGCATTGCTGGCTGGGGCAGGGGGCCCGTCTTTTCGCCATGGGTCATAGTGAGCCCACGGATCTGCTCCTTGCAAATGTTCCAGTGTCTTTTTGGAGGCAACGATGGAGTATGGCATGGGTGCTGCAACATGTTTGGTGTCTTGCAACTTTGAGATCAAGACATCTCCGTGCTGCAAGGTGTACCCCCAATGGCCAGGGTCTTCAACTGCTTGTATACGTGCCATGTGATGCCACTACCATCCTGAGCTCTGCCTTTCGGCTGAAGTGGACGTGCGTCCCACTGCCATGCTTTCAACAGCTTGGTGAGTGCTGCTTTGGTTGTGGAAAATGGCAGCGGCCCCACAGCGTAGACCATCTTGGACTGGCCTAGCAACAGTGGTGTGTCTGGCCTGTGCTTTTCATGGATCTCCTGAGCATTCATGGTGTCACTATGTAGGCCAAACCGATCTCCATGCCGGGCCAACGTAGTGGTTTGTGGAGAGGTCTGCTGGGCATACTTGGCATCTTGGAAAGTCAAGTTGGGCAACCAAGTCACATGATAGTTTGGATTGGGATATCGTCCACATGGTGCTCGTGGCTCCCAAAAGATGCCAGCTTGTCCTGATTTGGCCATAAGGGCTTCAGCCTTGTCGGCAATCATCCTGAATGAAAACACGAAGATCTCAGCACTGGCAGGCCTGACTTTTTCAAACTTCTTGGACACCCATTGCCTGTCCCAGACATCAATGACTGGGGATGTGTTTTCAACTGAGGCCAGAAGGGGCTCGGCCTGGAAAACATGCTTGACAGGGTGTTGTTGGATTTGATCCCAGAACTGGCCGGCTTGATCTTTGAAGACAAGGCACCTCATTGCTTCGGTTGGTTGTTCTTCGATCGCAAGTTTCACGGCTGGCTCATGCCTGACAACTTCTTGAGACCCCAGTTGGTACATGTACCCGGATGCAATCAGTGGCTCCTGAGTTGAAATGCACATGGCCGGAAATCGGATGGCTTTGTATTGATGCAAATCTGCATTATCTTTGGACGCAAGCACAATGACGGCTAACCCAAAGTGGGTTACTGGTTTAGGCAATCTCAATGTGGAGGTGCTATCATCTTGGTCAACCAGCAGGACTCCCTTCACGTTTGGGCCCACATCACTCACCTGGACCGATCCAAGAATGGTCCCATCCTGCTGCTTGAAAACACCTTGTGGGACGATAATTTCCGAGGCTTTGGCTGTGACCTGTTCTTTGGAAGAATCAGCTTTTCTTGGAGCTGCATGTTGTTTCTTCCCATACTTCCTCTGGTTGGCACGCTGGGCAATCTGTGCATTGAGCTCATCTGGCATGATGAGTTTGATGGGTGGCTTGGCTCCATTTGCAGCTGCTTTCAGGTCTTGCCATGGCCTGTTTGCTTTGAGGATCTGCCTAATGGCTTGTGCCGGTATGTGCAATGCGATTTGATTGGCTCTGTCCAGTGCTCGTTCTGGCCATACTCCGTGCGTGGTGAGAAGGCTGGAAAGCTGATGCATCTCATGGGCGTCAAGTTTGCTTCCACCGATGTCAAGATGGTGAATCACTTCATGAGCGCCATCACGGCACAGTTCCTGCACGAACTGCGAAAATTCAGGCTTACAACCACTAGCCGCGTGCGCGCGTCGACCTACGCTCGGGGTCCGTGCAGCACCGGCGATGCCGATAAAGCTTGCAAAAACACGCAAGCAAACCAAACTCAAATTA
>Ga0126342_10022565_pt1 | contig 10375 bp, 9 predicted proteins | sample Cyp1metagenome_FD_92528 | JGI IMG/M metagenome (GOLD analysis project Ga0126342, IMG submission 92528) | Coral microbial communities from Lord Howe Island, Old Settlement Bay, Australia - Cyphastrea 1 metagenome | ecosystem: Host-associated > Invertebrates > Cnidaria > Coral ...
GTTCCTGTTGCACGACTCGCAGCAGCTCAGTCTGCTCTGAAGACAAAGGGTGAGCAGACAAAGCAGAGCTCCACAAAGGCAACCAAGCCTCGGGTGCAGAATTTTGGCCCTTGGTGAGCTAAAAGTGCAGGCAGATTTGAAAATTGTTTAAATTCGGTTTTGATCAATTTTGATCAGATGCTATGCGTGACATGGTTAGTGACACAAGGCATGGCTGACAACAGGTCGGCGAACGCCTTTTTTTGGTGAACATTGGTTCAGCAAAGGATCCTTTGGATGTTCGGTTTTGAAGCACTTAGATGCAGGGCAGATGGGCAGATTACATTTTCTTGTTTCGAAAGGATTGCTGTGAGAACCTGCTTGCCGTTTAACAGATTTGAAAGATGGCTCCGCCGCAAGGAACTTCCACTCAGAAGGTTTGTGGCTCGAAACTTTCTTACGTCAAAAAGCGGCCTATCTTCGATTGCGGCTGATCTTCACGTTTTTGTTCCTCATACATCTGCTTGTGATCCCCTCATCATTCATTGCATCATTTATTGCATCCTTCATTGCATCCTTCATTGCATCCATTTAGAATCATTCAGATCCGCTGAAAATCCATTATATCAGCATATTCAGCCATATATCATCCATGATAAAATGTAAAATCCATTGAACATCGAATTAAAAAGTGATTGGTGGTTTGGAAAAAAAATATTTTTCCCATCATATTGGGAATGTCATCATCCCAACTGACTTTCATATTTTTCAGAGGGGTAGGTTCAAACCACCAACCAGAAAAGTAATGAATATTGAACATCGAATTAAAAAGTGATGAACAATGGATTCTAAATGATCATGGATGATATACCCTCCAGTAAATTAACAGTTCGACCCTGAAAATCCCAAAATTTTAATGGAAACTAGTCTTCCATAGTCTTCCATAGTCTTCCAACTGCCAGGGTCGATGTTAATTTACCAGAGGGCAATGGATCATATATGGATGTTAATTACCATGGTTTCCTGTAAAAAAAATCCCTTAAACCAATCCAGTGATCCTATGACTTCATTGGATGATATAATGGATCATATATGGATGATATTAAATGGATCATTGGAAATCCCTTTGAAATCCCAGCAATTTTCAGGTCCGAGCCCGGCGTGGAGCCGAGCTGAAGGTCCTGAGCGCAGTGGAGACCAAGGCGTCCCAGAGATTTCTGCGGCATGATTTTCCCATGGGTTTTCCAATGGAAAATTTGTGAAACTCCCAGGAAATTGGATGGAAAATCTATGGAAACTCCCAGGAAATTGGATGGAAAATCTATGGAAACTCCCAGGAAATTGGATGGAAAATCTATGGAAACTCCCAGGAAATTGGATGGAAAATTGGATGGAAAATCCCATGAACATGATTTAAAGTGGATGATTTTTTGGAGGTATCCGATAGGTATTCCCATTTTAGGACATCACCATATGGAATCATATGGATTTAGTCATCTGTCTTAAATGGGGTACCCCCTAATTCCAAAAGATTCTCATCATTGTCCAGAAAATGGCTATTTAGGGTATAACGGAGACCCCATTTTCAGACTCTCAGACACACCCATCTATAAAAATCGACATTTTCATGGACACAACTTCAGGTCTTCATTAACCCCGCCGAATGTCACCATTTAAGCGACCGGCCGAGGTTTCCAAGTCATGGCGATATAACGGTGAAGTCATAGGGACATATATTTTTCTCGACATCACGTGGCACGACTTTTAACCACTGGATGTATCTGGATGTACCGATTTTCAGAAAAATCCGTGACTTATGAGGAGAGGCTCCAAAAAGGACCCATAGAATGCCGAGTCGACTTGGTTGATGGGCTTTTTTGCCCCATTTCCATCCATTTCCCCTGTATCTGGTGTTTTTTTTGCAGCCCTCAAGACATTGATCGCTTGATCAGCAATGCATCGTGGGATATGCTTTGGACATGATGCCAATTAGCGGGATACCATGGGAACATATTTTTTTGATGGGATAAATATTATAATTATGTTCCCATGGCAATATAACACCATCATTAACACTGGGATAAATATTATAATCCCATGGCAATATTCATATGATATTGCGAGAATATAAAACTAGCATATAATGAGATTACCGCTGAACATAGGGATTAAGACAAGCGTCATGTGGATATATGTGGATATGGGATATTATGGGATACATTACGAAAAATACTTCATCTGGGTTGGGTCGGAAATGGAGGTTGCCCGAAATGGAGGTATACTGTATATTGAATGGAACACATGAATCTGATAAATTTGAATACCCACTTGGAGGATTTTTATGTTTTTTTTTGGGTAGCCACTTTTTGGACACACTCAAATGGCACAAATTGGCATCGTCTAGATGAGCTGCAAAGATCTGGAAACCATCCGAGTCTCAGAAGCCAATTGTCAGGCTTTTCATATCCACATATCAACAGCATTTTATTCAGATCCAAATATCAACAGCATTTCATATCATTCAAATTCAATGAGATCCACTGGTCATTGGATTGGTTTAAGGGAAAAATTACAGGAACCCCCCATCTGAAACCATGGTAAGAACCCTGGTTTCCGGTTTCGATTTTGGCTTCAACCAATCCATTCACACTGGGTCTTCCAGTTTGAACACAACGCGTGAACACTCGAAGCGCTGGACCAGGTGCCAGGCTACTTTGAAAAGATCCGTCACGAGGTTTTTTGGGGAGAATTCTGCGGATGGGGGCGATGAATTTCTATACAGGTCCCTGGAAAGTGGACATGGCTAAGAAATGCTAAGAGTTAAACGAGTTTCCGGCTTTACATGACAGTATACAATCTATTCCATATCTATTCCATATCAACACTGTATTTTTTGAGCAGATGTTGAAGTGCAGTGGCTAGGTTGCAAGTATCACATCTCTTCCGATCAGCGAATCGGGCCATGGGATCAGGTGGTTGACCGCGACAAGGGCAAGGGAGAGGACCAGCAGTGACCAGCCGTTGGGAATCAAATCATCCCCGAGTTCTCAGTTGGTTTATCCCATGATGTTTGATCTGATGGCACTGATGGCACTATGTTTATTGATCATGTCTATCCATCCCCAATGGATAATCATGGATAATCTATCCCCATGGTTTATCTCATGTTTATACTATGGCACTTAGGATTTTTTTCACCAGCGAAGTTTGAAAAGATCCGCAGGATGGCACTTGGGGCACAGACACTATGACGTTTCAAGATGATGAGCTCTCCTACGCCCTGGGTAAGCAGGGTGGAACCAGGTTGGGACCTTGGAGAATCTCCGATCCAAATGATCCAAGAACTGGCCATGTTGAGCCATGTTGAGCCTGCTGTTGAACTTGCCAACATGGCTGGGTAAACCATCTATAAATTAGGTGAACTTATGGTTAATCTATGGTTAATCTAATGGTTTGTAGCTATAAAAAATTGCAGATTGCTGCCCAGACTTGTCGATTGAGTCTAGAAATTATTCAAAATCAACCGTCTTCCCTCCAAAAAAGCGCCTTGCGAAAAAAATCGAGGAAAAAGCTGGAACGAGCCTCCGGTGCGGTGGTCCAATATGTGGGCCAAAACGCACTCTTCTCGGGGGAGAAGTCTCTTAGGCGCAAGGCTAAGGACTGCCCTGGTGTTATGGAGATTTCGGTCCTGGCACCATGAGAATCCCACTGAAAAAAAGGTCTTGTCAGATTTGTCAGCGGCAGGAAGAAACGTAGATGTTCAGATATGTTCAGATGTTCGAAGACATGCATCTACTGGGCTGTTGTAAAGATCTTCAGGTATTTTCTGTGGTGTTTCCTTCTTTTTGGAACCATATCCATCCATATCCCACGGCCGGCGAACAGGAGTACATGAAGTGGTTGTTCAATCAGCTGGAAGGACCTGCCAGGACACTCAGGATTTATGGCGCCACCGTACTATACATTACTATGTGGCAAAAGAATGCAAAAGAGTTGAACAAACACTCAGAAACATTCATTTGTTGTTCACCTTCAGGATACATTGTAGGATATTTTTCGGAAACAAAGCTTAAAGTCCAAGAAGTCCAAGAGAAAATTGGTGCAGTGAAAGCAGCGAACTTCTTTGGGAATGCAGTCCTGAGGTCTATGTCGATGGCTGGGAGGACAGAGATGACTGTACAGTGGTGGATGTTGGGGGGCCCATTTTTTTTGCGACGAGAGGTGCCGGGACGGAGAATCGATGATTGGAATGATTGGTGCCTGGTTTTGAAATACCAAGGTAGCAAACAAAGATTAACAGACGGCGATGTCTGTTGAAGAATCAATTAGATTATATTTGATTCAACTGTAGTAGCGCAAATGTGGAGCAATGCAACACTGATCCTGAGCTGCTGGAGGGTTCCTCAAGGGTTCCTCAGGTTCCCAGCGAGTGCATTGGCTATGTGACTGGTGCACGACGTGCAGCCCTTGGAAATATGGAGGAGGAGACATGCCACAGATGCCACAAACAATAGCACAACCATAGCATCAGCCATTGTTAGTTGTCATCGTTGGGGCAACGTGCACGTGGAAGTCTACCAACAAAAATGATTTCTCAATGATAGGAACTCACGCATACAAGTCTAAAACACATCCACCCAGGAGGCTTCTATTATTTCTTTTTGTTTTCAACACATCCAAACAGCTACTATAAGGTATTGCATTCTCCACTGAAAAGATCTGAAAAGAACAGTCCACTTGCAAACCAGCGCTTTTCGCTGCAGGAGTGGGGAACTCTCATGTTCTTCATGAACAAAGAAGCCATGAATGGCGGTGGAAAGGCATCGATGTGTCGCTTGCCGTGCCAAGTGTTTCTTCATGTTTCAGCAACATTTTCAGATGCATCGTGGGTAACCAAACATCTCCCGAAACCAATCGATCTGTCCCAGCATTCTAAGACGCTTGTGATGCCCTTTTTTTTACTCTAGAAACACCGAAAGCATCCGAAAACAACGCCATGAAATTTGCTTGTGACTGCGGTTTTTTACATATTTTTTACAATGTTTTTACCATGTAAAACCCATGGTAAAACCCATCATTTTCCGCCAGGGCCGGGACCGCAGCGATCGCAGCCGCGGGGGATCCGAACAGCTGGCGATCTTCGGGGATCGCCGGGCGCGGCGGGGCGCGGAACTCAAGGTGCCGAGAATCCGAGAAGAGACGATGAATGGAAGAAGTGAGTTTTTGTATATGTTGAATATTGTTAATGCTGTTAATGAATATTGTTGAATAGTTTTTTAATCTTTAGATGTTCACATAGATGTTGGACATTTTTGAGTCTTTTCATTGTTGTTGAGATGATTTGTCATTGTTATGATGGTGAAATTGACAACAGGATATTGATTGAACTTAATAAATTTAATCTTGTAAGACGATACATTGGACAGGGTTGTTGGCAGAAGGTCATCTAAGAAGTGTTATGCCATGCTTTCAGTGACTTTGGCGCCTCTTGACTCGACTTTGACATGTACAGATGTTGTTTTTTGGACTGCGCAGTGACTGCGTGTTGTTGTTTTTTTGTTGTTTATTTTGATACCCACTCTCTTTTCATGGTCAGTTTGAAAATACATACGCTATTATCTAGACATGAAATAAATATACATCATCAATCATCATCATATATCCAAATATATCCAAGCATATACAGCATATTCAGCATATTCATCAGATATTTATCAGATATCCATTGTGAGATGGAGTACTTCCCTTGTTTCCATCCGCAGATCATGAGCGCGGTGGAGACGAAGAGCCCGGGAGTTTTCACCCGGGGCGTTCGGGAGAAATTCAGTTCCGTGGGGGACCCCAACTCATCGATGTTCAGAAATGGTTAAGTCATGGTGATTTATGGATTGATAATGGTTAAGTAATGGTTAATACTGGTTGATATTCATATGGTTAATACTGGTTAATACTGGTTCAATACTGGTTCAATACGGTTAATATGGATTGATAATGGTTTATGAATGATGATGGTTAAAAGTTAAAATCGATCTGAACATCTAAACATGTTATCATTGTTGTGATGTTCAAGCTATTGAGCTATCGCTGCTGAACTGAAGATGGCTATAGATGGCTCCAAGATATCATCTAAATATATCTAAACACTGTTTTTTTTTGCTGCTTCACCTGCTACTTCTACAGAGCTTCTGCATATGGCAAGATCATGCTCAGGAGAAGGGTTTTGCGACAGATCGCTTCGTCCTGAAGGTCAGAGAACGAAATTGGGGATGATGTGAGTCAAAACGGTCTGAAGTTTGCATGTTGCATGGAATTCAGCTTGTTTGATTTGCTTGATTCGAAATGTATTTGCACATATGTGGCCCAATTTCTCAGCTGATGGCAGTCATGATTCAATATGTTGAAGCAGGACTAGATGAATTGACACAGTAGTCTAGTGAAACTTCGCCAATTATGATCATTTATGATCATGTACGATCATTTATGATCATCTTCTATGATCATTTATGATCATTTATGTTCATTTATGATCATTCATGATCCAAATATGTCTTAGAACGTCTTAGATAAGTACGGATCACATCACATCTGTCACATCTCTTTCCTCTGAAACGACAAATCCGGGAAGTCTGTGTCCAGGATGATGAACTCAGCTATGCTCTTGGCAAGGAGGTGCAAAACCATCTGGCTGGTGCAAAAATGAGAAGCTGCACACTGCCGGAAAAGATACCACACAATATTTTCACAATATCAGTTAAACAATCAGAGAATCAGATATTGATGGCTTTTCATTTTTTTTCAACCATTATATATCAATATATATATATATATATCACCCATAGTTTATTTACTGGGTGTGACGTCAATAATTCCTGAGGCTTTTCAGTGCCTTTTCAGAGCCTTAAAAGGACCCGGTGATGCTTCTCCATGCCTCCATGGCTCCATGGGCACCAGGGCGCCACTCGGAAGAAGTTGGAATTGGCCTCGGGCGCGATCCTCCAGTGCCTTGCGGGAAAAAATGTGGAGAAATTTCTGCCGGGTTTGGGTTAGGATGGCCTTGAACATTCTGATACCATTGGATTATTGGATATCATCGGATTGTATGTGGTAAGTTTTGTGAAAAATTCATGAAGAGACCTACGGTATATTTCCATATGACCTATGTTTGGATGATAAATCTACATAAATCTCTAATAATCTCTACATTTTAGTTTATGAAGATGCCAAATATCATGGAAACATCCTGCTATATGCAGTCCAGTGTCCCAGGTACGTGGGCCACGTTGCCTTTGTGGCTGGCGACCTCAAGGAGCTGGTTTTCTCGGTCGTTTTCCTATGTCTTCGTAGGAAAAAACAGGAGAACCTTCTGGGGTTTGGAGGTTTTCTCACAAGTCTCAGACAATTTTCTATTGTGATTGTTTGCAGATGATTTGGTAGCCGCCTGGTAGCCCTTGATAGGAGCGGAAGCGCTGCAAGCAGTTCATCGTGCGGCGGCATAGCAAAGAGCAGATAGTTGCAGTTCACCAGTGGGATTTGTTACTTTGCAAAGCTCATGCCTCAATCTCAAAGTCCCGAAATCCCTAAAGATTCTCCAATGTCATAGATTGTTTGTTATCCCATTTATAGATTGTTTGTTATCCCATTGAAATAACCAGTTATATAACTAATAGCCATGGCCATAACTGTAAGATCTTCGAATGTTCTTCAGGATTTTGGATGTTTTTTGTGTCCGTGCGGCACTCGCTGTCGAGGATTGGTTGCTCTCACAGCGTCGGGGCTCTGTAACGGTCTCCGATATCCAAGGCAGGTCGGGGCTCGGAGCCGCGATGTGTTGCGGCTTCGTAAAGTTTGCGACTTCGTGCATCGTTTTTTAGAGATCATTTGTCCAATGACGAACCATTGAGATATATGACTGATATGACATACAAACATAATATAACAATATATAACAATATATAACATAATATAACATAATATAACCTTGGTTTCTTATGAGTATTTCCTGTATTTCGCCCTCATCTCTTTAATGCAGATCGCGATGACTGCACGGAGATGATGATCCCGGAGAACTGCAAAGGTGTGCCATCCCGATGTTTCGAGGGTATGGCATGGGAATGGACCGGTGTCAAAGGATGGAAGTAGAAACCATGGATGGACCATTTTTTTGCGATGTTTTTACATTGTGTTTTTCTGCTTTTCGGAATGAATTGAATGAATCAACAATGCAACTCACGGCAAGGGATCCTGTGAAATACAAACACAGGGTCAAGGATTTAAGATAAAGATATTTCAACATATGACACATTCAAAGAAATAAGAAAAGGAAAGAAAAGGGATAAGCAGAATACGGAGAGAGACAACTCCTCCTTTATGTTGTGATGCTCGCTTGTCTCGCTTGGATTTGGGTCTCAACAGGTTTCCAAGCCGTGACTCACCGTGACCAGTTTCCGGTCGTTTCCGGTCAGGTTGGGTCACCGGGAATCGAGGAAGCGAACTTCGCCGGGTGGAACAGGCGACCCATAGCAGTTTTCACCCTGCTGTTGATCCATGATTTGGCGTAAATTTTGAGGCCACAGGAACCTTTATGTTCATGGCGCTGGACAAGCATGGAGAGGACGTCTGAATGAATACTTTGCCGCTGGTTCAAGTCGAAGAACTGGGGTTGTTTCAAAATTTGGAATCCAATATCTAATTGTTTACCTTTTTTCTCATTGAAATCCTTATGGAACATGATCCATAAATCGGGCTATCCCCCACTTTGAGACAACCCCACAGAGATGGCAAGGAACTTGGACAGTCTGCCACGGCACGAGGAGCGATTGTTGATCTTCAGCAACAACCCGGGCTCCAAGACTGGGGATGGTGGCCGCGCACATGCTGAGCGGATGGTGAATGAGATGGTGCAGGACCGCCGTCGTTCGTATCTTTCTGGTGGAATGATGTGTTGTTTTTCATGATGAGCTTAGGCTGCTACGCATGAAAAATTTGGGTCTGTCTGAAATTGTCTGAAAATAGAGGATACCACCACATGGTGATCTCAGGGACAATGATGACAAACCAGTGGTTTTTTAGGGGCGCCCCATGTTCAACCTGACACCAGCCCGGTGTCTCACAGCTTTCATCAGGAGAAACTCCGTGGTGATTCCCGTGGCCGCGGGCGCAGTGACTCCCGCTCCCGCTCCCGGCGTCGAAACTCAAGGAGGAGGCTTCGGTTGGTCGATTGGTAGCTGTGCCATGGAACCCATTGAATCATCTGTTCTTGGTCAACTTGAATGCAAAATCACCAACACAGCGACGTATATCCTAAATATCCAGTATGAAGGTTGCCAATGGCAGTATGGTCTACAATATCGGTATATCGAAAAAATTGGATATGCATTTTTCGTTATCCCCAGATCCCAATCAAATCCCCATCATGTATCATATACCCAATTAGTACCAATCTTTGAAAATTTTGGGATGTAGCCATGGAAATTGATGATTATCCAATTATTAGATATTATTAGTACATCCCAAAGATCCAATGGAAATTACTATGGATAATTATCCCATTGAATCATCTGATGGATTATCATCCCCATTATCCATTTATATTAGTATATTATTATGATGGTAATATCATACAAATGGATATTTCATGATATATTGATATAAATGGATATTATTATTATAATTATATTCCATGAGATATCTATTATTAGTATAAATGAATAGTAAACCATTATCTTAGTACATTTATATTAGTATATTAGTACATCCCCATTAAACCATTGTCTTTATCATCCAATTTTTCTGATGGTTTTGAAATCATCCCCATTGAAATCCTGATGGCGGCGCCGACTCAGCTGCAGATCCCCCTCCCGGCGGCGACGATCGCCGTCGCGGCGCCGCGACTCGCGATCCAGGCGTCTCGGATGTTGGAACATGTTGGAACCACGATGGAAATACCCTCTGGTAATTTAACGTAGCTATTGAAAATGACCATAGAAATAGTGGATTTTCCCATTAATAGCATGGTGATTTTCCATAGTTATGTTAGTTTACCAGAGGGTATGATGCACATTTGATGAAATCTGTGGAACTATAGTGAAATCTTTTGTGAAATATGTGAAATATGGGAGGATTGTTTGGAGTTGTTTCAGAGGCCTCTTTGAGGATTTTTGATTTGGCTTGAACATGGACTGTTTCAAGCATGTTACCATGTTATGCTTTCAATCTTTCAATGAGTTTTTTTCAGGAGATTCCGTCCATAGATTCCCATTTCTTCAAGTTGTACTGTAACACAAAGCTGAAAAGCTCCTCCATGCCCTCTCCAAATGCCGCCTAGGTCTCGGCGATGAACTGAGTTGGGATTTGAAGTTGGATGCGAATTTGAAGCGACAGTGGCGAGCACAGCACA
>Ga0126342_10022566_pt1 | contig 10375 bp, 7 predicted proteins | sample Cyp1metagenome_FD_92528 | JGI IMG/M metagenome (GOLD analysis project Ga0126342, IMG submission 92528) | Coral microbial communities from Lord Howe Island, Old Settlement Bay, Australia - Cyphastrea 1 metagenome | ecosystem: Host-associated > Invertebrates > Cnidaria > Coral ...
AAAAAAAAAAAAAAAAAAAACCCCCCAAAAAAAAAAAAAAAAAAAATTACCCTCCTTATATTATATTATATTATTTTGTATTATATAATACTATATATATTATATAATATTATATATATTATATAAATATATTATATCTATTGTACATATTATACATATAGTGTATATATATACTTAAATATCATATTGTATTTTAATGTATATATATATATTATATTATATCATTATGTATATATCTATATATTATATTACATATTATATAGATTATATATTATGTTATTATATGTTATTATATGTGTATGATATACATAAGTATATGATTGAAACTGACAAGAACTAAATCATAGCTGGAAAACAGAACAAGTTCAGATAATAAGTGAACAGACACTCCAACCCAACAAGTCTTCTTTTGGTGGATGAGATCATCGCAAGCCGTCAGCGCAGCGCAGGTCACGTAGGATTGTTGTTTAAAGATCTTTCCGCCTTTAGTAAGCCAAAAAATAGAGCATGGATAAGCGTAATTTACCACTCGATTTTCGATTTAGGACGTTGCTTTTTTATCGCCTGGGGTGCTAACCAGGGGGAAACTCCCAAGTTGGGAGTGGATCGCAGGGAGCCTGTGCTGCCTGCGCTCCAAAGTCCAAAGGTGCCTTGCTGCACAGATACTGCTGAAATTTGGTGAGGTATATTACCCTCTGGTAATTTAACGTAGCTATTGAAAATGACCATTAATAGTGGATTTTCCCATTAAAAATGGTGATTTTCAATAGCTATGTTAAAATTACCAGAGGGTAGCAACGGCTCAATTCATTTTCCCCAATAAACTTCAATAAGTGGTACTGTATAATCCACCAACAAACGGCTGGGTATTGTCACACCGATCTGCACGAACTGAGAAGTGGCTCAAACACTGGGGTACAAACGGCAAATTCTTCCGCATTCTGAGATATCTAAATTCCAAGTCCCCAGTCGATCTGAGTCATTGGACTCCGGCCATCGCGCTCAACAGGTCGTTCGCCTGTCGCTGGGGGCTGTTCAATTGCCACGGGACGTTGGTCGCCCAAGTGCACTGGCCATCACATGCCAAACGGTGACCGTTTCTGAGTTCAGGATGGATTGCCTCTACTGGTTGATGCGGATTCCGAATTCCGATCATAAAAACACCTGCTACAACCCTGTAAAATCCACAAAACCACCGACCATCAGGAACTTTGGCCACTTCTCAAATCGGCACAGGTCAAACTTCTAGCCCTGGAAAACCACAGCCGCTGATCTTTAGTGTTTGAACCGTCCAAATTGTGGGATGCCCAATGACTTTCACCGCGCATAATATGACTTCCAATCATTTCAATCACATGGGAAACTGCCGTTTAAAACATCCCAATATGGATCCAGTCACACTTTCTGAGAAGGTACATACCTAACCGTACCTACCCTCTGGTAATTTAACGTAGCTATTGAAAATGGCCATAGAAATAGTGAGTTTTCCCATTAAAATTCCATAGTTATGTTAGTTTACCAGAGGGTAACCCATCTTCACCCCCTAGAATCTATCTAAATCATCCCCAACTTCCCCAACGCTGCGATCCAGCCCGGCCTGAGCGGATGGTGCGGATGGTGCGGATGGTGCAGAAAGGCCCAGCAAGTCGCCGCCTTTCTGAAGAATCGATGGGAATCATCAGCATTCAGAAAACATATTATGTATATATATATATATAATATAATACATATAATATATATATATATGTACGTATATATATATAATATGCATAATATATATAATATAATATAATATAATATAATATAATATGATATGATATGATATGATATAATATAATATAATATAATATATGTATATATATATATATATGTATACATATATATGTATATATATATGTATACATATATATATATATGTATATAATATATGTATATATATGTATAATATAATATATATATATATGGTTGTATATGTATAATATATATATATATATATATCTGGTTGGTGGTTTCAACCTACCCCTCTGAAAAATGATGGAGTGAAAGTCAGTTGGGATGATGACATTCCCAATATGACGGGAAAAATAACAAATGTTCCAAACCACCAATCAGTATTTTATGGGATATGTCATTGAATTGGATATTTCGCGGGGTAAATGGGATGTGCTATGGGATATAAATTGGATATTTCTTGGGGTATAAGTAAATGGGATGTGTTTTCTGGGATATAACGGGATATCATATATGTTGGGATGTATAAGCAATATATATGGTACCTGGTTTGTCTGAAAATGACCGGGATTGACCCAATGCCATAAACCAATCCCCATGTTTTTTAGAAATAGGCCAGCAGGCATCACCAAGTAGAGGTTTAGTCTTGGATGTACCACACTACCATAAATTCCCTACCAACCAGTTGTTGTCCATTGCCAGCGATTGATTTTGGTTGGCTAGTGTCTGGTGTTGGCTATACTCCACAATCACTGATGGGTTACATGCACAATGTTGGTGGGTGATATCCCCATGTACGGTGTCCATGTTTGTTTAGGAATCAATGCAGGAGTCAACAAAAGAACAATAGACTCTTATAGTTGGTGATGCGTCCCTAATTGCAAGATGTGAATGGGGTATCTGACGAACAAAAAAACATGGTTTAACCAACAGAAGTGGGATAGAACTGACAGAACCCATACTAACCATTATCTAACATGGATATATTTTTTTGGGGCTTTAGCTACCCGGACCCACCCTTGTTCCTTTGTTTGTGTTCCAATCCAAGTTCACATGGCCGAGCCCTATGTAAAACTGTATTGAGCCTGGTAGTCTCGAATGGTTCCTTGGGTTAAGCGGCCAGTTTGCTCACACGGCCGTGGGATTGGCGATATACCCCAAAGTGTCAATTCATGTTCAATGCCTTGTTGATTCAATAATCCTATCCTCTTTGTATTAGACACACCCTACTGTAAATGGGTCCCAATATGTGTAAATCCCCTACAAAACTAAACCATGATTTCCGGGGGTTGTGAAACATATTAGAAGGGATTACAGTATTCATCTTGATTATTTTTGATTGGATGACGCTAAAACCAAAACTTTGATAACATATCCCATGGATTCCCATGGCATATCCCGTGTGAAAAACCTATGGTTTTTAAGGGTGAACATATCCCAGACCCCATCGATCCCTCACCTCCGGAGCCTAATAGATCGGTCTCCTGGGCCCCAGGGCAGGCTCCCAATGTCGTCATGGAGAGTACCAAAGTTCACTGTTGGTGTCGCAGCAGCCACGATACTGTACCGAAGTACTTCCAATTGGATCCAATTGGGTTTATGTGAAACCCTGGCCTAAGCTACGACCCAAGTTCCGAAAGAAACACCCAAAAAGCGGGTCGATGTTTCAATCGTTTTTGTGTGGTTTCCAAAACCTGACTTGTTGGGCTGCTCGTAACCCCAAAAATATGAGTTAATTATTCGACATTAAATCCTCATAAGGGATCCAAAATGAATAGATTGAGTACTAAACAATGTCTCCTTTGAGGGGTATTTTTCATCTCAGGACCAACCACCGACACATTCGTTGTCATCCCATTTCTGTGGTTGAACATAAGACATATATTTATGAAACCACCAGCAAAATCATCAGCAAGTTATAAACCCACTATGTATGCCCATTTAACATGGTTTAAGTAGGTTAAATCCTCATCTTTGTTGGTTAAACCATGTTAAACCCTGAAATCCCTGTCATCTGTGGTGATTCTCTGGCGATGTCAACCCCTCTCCTGGCGTTTCTGGGGAGCTGCCGCCGGCGTAGCATCGAAGTTCAGAAGATCCGTCTGCGACAGGAGTCAAAATTGGGGGGAAAAAAAACATGTATTTCAGTAACGTTTATGGGATTTATGGGCTTTATAAACAACACATGGGCACATGGGTGTTTTCAAATAAGAAACCCCTTTAGCACCAAATCGGATTTTGGAAAAAGAATGGGTCAGACGTTAGGAAATATGTGTCATTTTCTTCTTTACAGAGTTGGAACTTGACCATGACCAATAAAACATAGAAGGACTTTTGGAAATCTTTTCTTAGAAGCCCATGAGATTTTCATGAAAAAAATTATCATAAATTATCATAAATTATCATGAATTATCAAAAAGATTGGGTGTAGATCCAGCATTTTACTGCGACCTGCGACTCAATCACCTTCAGGGCCCCACGGCTCCGGGCCTCCGGGACCGCCTTCACCGGGACTGAGGGGCCTGACTTTTCGCCCATGTCCAGCAGATCCACCGGGGACGCAGCAGCCTTCGCCTTGGCCTCTCACACTGGATGTGTATTATAGTTGATGGTTACATAGTATACATCCGTATGTATATGTGTATATATATATTATATACATATTATATATATATTATGATATTATATATTATATATATACTATATGATATTATATGTATATGGGTATATAGATACGTGATATTGTCTAAATTAAAGAGCAATGATCGACTGTCTACCCTGGGGGTGCAGTCGATGTGCAAGAATTAGGTGCCATAAAAAAATTGGTGCAATGGATTGGTGTGATAAATTCGAAGAGGTTCAGAAAATGAGGAGGTAAGATAGGTACCCTCTGGTAATGACTAACACAGCGAACTGGAAAGATCCACCCATTTTTAATGGGAAAATCCACTATTTCTATGGCCATTTTCAATAGCAAACTGTTGGTAAGTCAAGACCAATGGCCCTGACCTTCTGAGAGGGTGCCATGACAACATGTTTTAAATTCCTGCTTTTTGGGCGTGAAAACCATCGGATTCTCAAATTTTGATCCATAAATTACCCACATCCATTGAGGGCCTGGGCTGTTCCCCTGCCTGCTGGGAATCATCTACACAGGGTCCCACCTGCGGCGCAAATGACATTTCAAGAACTGGCTACACTGGTACACCCAATGGTTTTCTTAGTATCCCCATGTACTCCCAAATGGATGATGATTGGAAGAATGGGGTATGCTTCGTGATTGGCTTCAGCACGGCACGTACTGATTGGAATGGAGATGACTGCTTCAATTATCTAATGTCACAGGATTTCTGAGCACACCAAGGATGTGGGTTTGTCTGAAAATAATGGAGCCAAAAAAGTCCAGTGGTTTATCATGGCCGCCTCACAAATGTTGTTTTGGGGTCTGTAATTCTGTATTTTTGGACAAACTTCAATCTGCCATTGTTCATCGTTCCTTTTGAAATGCCCACACCTTTATCCATTCTCGAAGATGTAGCAAAGTTAAACAATCTTGGGGTGTCACATGGTGGCTATATCTTGTATGATCCTTGCAAGTTAAAGTCTTGAATATGAGGAATCATTGAAACATGCGTGAAATGGGAAGATTTCTTCAGATTTCATAGACATGTTGGAACAGATCCCATGGCAATCCCATCGTCATTTACAACGTCCATTTACAATCCATTTACTCAAAATTGGAAGATCTACATCATGTGCTTCGGAAAAAAAAGAAACTGCTTTTACTCCGTGATGACCAAAAAGTGACCTTCACGCCCTGTAGTGGAGTTGGCACTGGTCGACCTTTGCCGAGCACAGATGGGTCAACATGGGTCATGGTAAGAATGAGAATTGGGATATATAAAAACCTACGGGAAAACCTATAAGGATAATATCATGTAGCATAACTCAAAACCTATGGAAAAAAACTATTAGTCCACCAATGGTAATTGAACTTTCGAACCTCGGACTGCTACTAAAACGTTAATATCTTCAATGCCTTTGGCAAGGTGGGGTGCTCCACAGTGCTTTTAGTGCTTCACCACTAAACCATTGTCCCGGTATCCTGAGCTTCGGCACCCAAAGTGCGACTTTTGATCCAAGCTTCTCGGTACCTTCCAAGGCCGCCGGGGCCATGGAATGATTCTAATGATGGCAAAAGGAATTTGAACTATGGGATAAACTATGGGATATCAAATTTGGATACTATGGGATATCCGGTTTGCCAAGACGATGATGTGCTGTCTGAAAATGGTGACCCCATTGGATGGGCAACTTCTTTGATGAAAAACCCCATTGGATGTTGGAGATCTTCCCCTCTGAAGTTCAGGTACCAGGTCGCCAGGGTGGTAATTTTAGAGGCCTAGCTGGGTCTTAACCATGTAAAATGGGGATGCAATGTGCATGCTATACAATGGGTAAGATGGGTAAGTAAGTAATATCACCAATATCAATCCCGTCCCCCCAATATTAAACACCCCCAGAAACCATAGTAGAACAGGGAATTTTACATACACATATTTGGACCATACAATAGTGGTGTGTAACATTAGGGATGGTGGTTTTGAGATAAGGATTGCCAATCTGTAGCCAGAGGCTGATCTTGGACTGGACTCCTGGCAAGATCCAAAGGATCACTTTTCACTTGGCAAATTGGATCTTTCACTGACAGAGGTGCATATTTCTCTATGCGATGTGATGTGATGCGATGCGATGTGATGCATGTACGTATACGTGCACGTGTACGTGTACATCTGTATGTATATATATATATATGTATGTATATATATATGTGTATATATATGTATATATATGTATGTATATATATATATTGTGTACAGTACAGTGTACATGTGATTCCATATGCAGAAAACAAGAGAAGAAAAAAATCTGAGTTGCCTCTCTGCAGATCCCCAAATCCCATAAAACATTGGGGATCATTATCCCAAACATGTGTCGAAATTAGTGTTTATGTCTATGTATGTGTATGTATATATATATATATGTAATTACTGTATGTGTCTGCTCAATTTACATGTCAAAATATAGGCCCCAGAGCGGGCGCTTTTTTTTTGTATGTGTCCATATATGTATATATCTATATGTGCAGTTATTATATACATGTAAATATAATATATATATATAATTATATATACGTAACTGAAACCACCAACTCTTGTTTCCAACCACAGACCATCGAACGGAACGGATCCCAGCAGATCTTTCCTCAATTTCACTATGCGCTCGGTGCGCCCGGCAGCAAGGCACTGAGAAAGACCGTTTTGTTTCTGAAACAAGACCATGTTTTTTTTAATTGTCCCGTCAACCAAATCTCGGAAATCCAACATTTACGGATGGATTTTCCAGTGTCACGACTCACGACTGTTTATTTGGGAGGGTGGAGTTCTCAACGAAATTTTCTCTGGCCCCAGACACAGGAAGATCATTGTGTATAGAGCTTTTTGGGGGCATCCATTTGTGAAATGTGAAGGGTTTATATATAAAATATATTAAAATATAGTTTAGCAACTTTCTCTCTCTCTCTCTCTCTGCAAGAGCTTCAAAAATCACAGCATCTCTCTCAAGACCTTCCCGTCTTAGTGGACGCAGTTAGAGCTCGCTCTCAACAAATGCCCCAGAGATACTCAAACCTCGTCGGCTCAGCCATCCGACCCATGAAGAATGTTGGATCTCATGGGATATCACATGCTGCTATGGGATATATATATATATATATATATGCACAGTATGTGTACATATGTATACCCATATATGTATGTATAATGAATATGTATATATATATGTCATTATATAACTAAATATATAACTAATTATATAACTAAATATAATTCAAACCTCTCTGGCAAAAGGATGTTTCATCAGCCGTAGGTCATCCAAAGTGCTAGTCATTCCCGGACAAATCCCTTCAGCAAGAAATGGCAGTCAAAATGCGTACAACCAGAAAAAGACTTTTCTCAACTGCATCTTTTTCCAGACGTGTGATTCCAAGATATTCCATAAGATATCCCAAGATATCCCAAGCCCGGATCAAAAATCCATCAGAACGATATGGGTATGGATCAATAATACCATTTTTAGGGGTTATTCACATCCATAAATCCCAGCTATTTTGATGTGAACTACAGGGGTACTATTGGTTTTGACACATCAGAACCATCTGAATTTTGGGCCAACTGGATCCAACTGAAAAATCGACCATCGACGAGGTGGATAAAGGGTCGAATTATATGGTCATGGTATGCCCAAATTCTCCAATTTACCATAGTTTACCTGGTTTACCTTGTATTCTTTGGCGATGTTTGGCATGTTTACTTTGGGTTTTTGTATGTTTTCGTTGGTGTCAAGTATCTCCCAGGCACTGATTTGCTCAGCTGAGCTCCCGAACTCATTGCAAATCCTCAGCCGTGGCGCTACAATTCAGAAATGGCCTTCTTTTTTTGACCCCGATGTTCAAGTCAACTTGTCCCGGCTGATTTTCCGAGGACGCAACTTCGAACATACACAGGCGGCTGAGAGGCCGTAGGGTGAAATCGACACATTCTCCTAGGCTGCGATGCTGTGACCGTTCTGGCCGAGGACTACATGGAGGTTTTCACAAATGGGATCCCAATAGCTGGTTGGTTTATATATAATGGAAAAACCCATGAAAAAAAACATGAGAACTGGGGGTACCCCCATGACTTCAACCTCCATAATGCCATATGATGCCATATGATGCCATATGACTATATAATATTATATAATAAGTATATCACAGTATATCATATCATGCTTACAGCTTAGCAACCACCATCCCGTGAGGTCGTAGATGTGAGTTCACCCTTGAAGCCACCGTTTCCTACGATTGTTTCTCTTAGACTCAGCAACTAGGTCAGTGTTTGGATTTACCCAATATCATGCCAATATCATATCAACTATCATGAACTAGTAACCAATCATTATTGAAAATAATTGATGATTTATAAATTGTAAGTTATAAGATGTTATAAGTCTGTTCTCCACTTGTCCACATGTCTGAAAATGGAAAAATACTCCAGCATCTTCCATGGTTCATAGGGAAAGCATGGGAACACTATGATAAACCATCTATATCATGTTGGGGTATTTTCAGATAAATATGGTAGAATAAGTCTTGATCATTTTCGATGCATACCGTGCGTTTTGTGCGGCTTTGAAAATGGGGTAGCCCAAAATCCAGTCTAGATCAACAGGTTCAAATCAAGATGGTTTTTATTTGCGGGCGCATCCTCCGTTCTGGACAACTTACTTCTTCCCAACATAGTCATGGTAACCGCAATGATGATTATACCCATACCACATTTACCAATTTACCCAACTTTACAGTAGCAGGGTGGTAATAAGCATCACCCGCAGAGGTATTGTTTCATGGGTACCACATTCTCCAAAGGAGCTTGTTTCATATGCCTCGTTTTAACCGCAGAACGAAACCGGCTCCTCCACATAGTTTGCCCCGAAATTCTTCTCCGAGACCGGATCACCGTGAGCCACACCACCTAACCCAGTTGGGATCGGTGCCCCATCTTCAACTGGTGAAAATGTTCGAATGGTTTTGGCAAAATGTTTCCGCGGTTCGAGATTTTTTGACCCCCAAAAAATGGATGCTTTATCGCATGGTCATCACTAACACTTTGCTCTGGCATGCAGATGGCACATTTAAATCCATTTCGTTTGATGATTTCGCTATGATGTGAGTCTGGTGATTTTCCACCTAGACTGTTAGTCACCGGAAGGGTTGTACAAGTTGTTGTACAAGTTATATCCCCATGATTTACTGAATATGATCGTGTTTGTGGCTAGGCCCCACACCGCAAAAGAACACAGGTCACACAGTCATGAACGCAGGTAGATTCTGTGCATTATATGCATCTTAGCATACATGCAATTGTAACGATGTGAATATAACGAAGTAAAAACATCATGTATGCACACACCTAACATAACTATACATAACTGGATATCTGTGATGGAAATGAGATCCTCTCGTTTTCAGTGCCGGCCTACGCAAAAGACGATGGGCACGCCCGATTCAGAGGATTGCCTCACAGTTCACCCAGACCGATTCGGCACACCTCCCCAGTGTGCAAAAAAGCGACCCAAGTAATGAAGTGAAGTAATTAAGACATATTAAGACTTTAATTCCTAAGTGAACTTTAGATCTTTAATATTTTTACAATGCCAGTGTTTCTCCAGACTGTGAGTAGATCAACAAACAAGATAAACACATAAAACACATGTACGCACAAAGAAGCACACATAATATATATATATTGTCTTGCGCATACACATATGTGCCATGGGTTCGTTCAAAACTTGAGAGGGCATGACCTGGGCAGTTGATTTCATGCTCTGCTGATATCGACATGAACTTATCGGCCGGTGCGCAAACATTCTTTGATATGCACATACATACATACATACATACATACATACATACATTACATACATACATTACATACATTACATACATTACATACATTACATACATTACATACATACATACATACATACATTACATACATTACATACATTACATACATACATACATACATACATACATACATAC
>Ga0126342_10022567_pt1 | contig 10375 bp, 8 predicted proteins | sample Cyp1metagenome_FD_92528 | JGI IMG/M metagenome (GOLD analysis project Ga0126342, IMG submission 92528) | Coral microbial communities from Lord Howe Island, Old Settlement Bay, Australia - Cyphastrea 1 metagenome | ecosystem: Host-associated > Invertebrates > Cnidaria > Coral ...
AAACCGGGCAGTTGTTGAATAGGTTGTGAACAACACTGGTCATGTTTTTTTGAGTTGTTCCTTCTTCATTGTTTGACACGAAAAGATCGAGTAGTGGGGAAAATCTGGGGTTCAAACTGGCGAGACATCCAGTTTGCAGAAGATCCCAGCCACCTAATATCGATCGTAGACTTAACATGCTGTTCATGGCTGGAAAAGTCAGTTGAACAATCACGATATCTAATGATATCTAGTTAATGTGGCAAAACCAAAATAAGATAACATAAATAACCAGCCCCATTATCATCATTAAATACGGCCGTATAACCAATCCCTAACAACTGGTAGGTTGATGGCATTGGGTGAATCTCACATTACTTAAGCTTTGATGTTAAACTGGGTTCCTTCTAGACACAAGTAGGGAATATTCCCCGTGGGCTCCAGCCGGATCAAGTTTTGACGCCGAATCTGCCATGAGCTATGGTTAATTAAAAACATATTCGCAACATCAAGTTGAAATTAAATAGTTAAATGTGGGAAAGCCATTTCTGGTGAAGCTTACCCTCTGGTAAACATACAAAAAACTATGGAAAGATCCACCATTTTATAGCTGGGAAAATCCACTATTTCGACTGGGCCATTTTCAATAGCTATGTAACAAATTACCAAAGGGTAAATACCATTCATCATCATTCATCACAATTAACCATGATTAACCATTGCCAAAAGGTAAATCCCATTAATACAGGATGGTGCCCCCCAGTTACAAGTTGGTTTATAACCCCCATGAACTAGTTCGTTATATCTGCCATAAACCATATTTTTATTGGAGTTATAAACAAACTTAGCCATAACCCATAAATTACCCAGTCATGTAGGTAAATATACCAGCAACATGGGTTGCATATGGGATGATTAACCATTGCCAAAGGGTAAATCCCATTAATATCCCATTGAATCACTATAAAAAGCAATTAAATTGATATTGAATCACTATAAAAACTCATTAAATTGATATTGAATCACTATAAAAACCCATTAAATTGATATTGAATCACTATAAAAACCCATTAAATCCCATTAATATCCGGAATCACTATTGATGGTCCCACGGGTTTGCCACGTGGCTCGCACGCGACGACTCATGGGGAGATTTGCCACGGTTTCGCCACAGGCTGCCATGGGTTCCTGGCCGGAACTGGAGGTCCGGCGACACATCTTGGTTTCCCGGTGATCAAACATGGCTGAAAAATCCATGGGAAAATCCATGGGAAAATCCAAATCTATGGATGATGTTCAGAAATCCTCGAAATATGGCCTTTAACATAGGACATTATATTATGTAAACAATGCCTTTTTTATGCCATGACCTTCTGGCAATGACTACCAGTTTGCGAACTGGATTTTTTTGCAATCTTAAGAACCGTAGTAAATTGTCGAACTATTTCTGGGCCATGCTCGGCATTGATGATCCCGAGCGACGACGTGGATTCACAATTTCCCCCTCATGACTCATGACCATGATCCATGGATTTTGACACTTAAAAGTGCAGTTGGGGTACACTCCATGGGTATAACATGGTATAACATGGTATAACATGGTATAACATGGTATAACTATATATTGCGTACTACTTACTACCAATATAAGTATATAAGCCCAACTTACTACCGACTTACAACTGCAGTTCCACCCCGAAGTAGGACCCCGCATGAACAGACTGGCACTGTCCATCCGCGATTTCGTTTCAGGGCAGGATAACTTCTAGTTTTTCATGTGTTTAAGATGTTTTCCCATAGGTATTCCTTGCAATCCATTGATCATGAGTAAATCGTAAGAAATCCATGTGTTTTCATGTTTTCCGTGATTCATGCCACTTGGGCACCTCCAATATTTTTCCTTTTTGACAGGCTGTGTCACCCTTGACACCGTCGGTCACCCAAAACGGCCAGCGTGGAGCCCCGGTCAAGACGCTCACCACTGCATGGCTGAGAGTGTAGAATCGGAGAAATATGGTACATCAATAGCGATATTGATGGTAATATCGATGGAAATTCGGATGCAAGCGGGATTGAAATTGGATTTCACGAGCTATTTTATCGTGATATTTAGCCTCCAGATGCCTCCAGCAAACAACAAAATCATAATTCCCTAATCCATAGTTCACCTAGTGGGTAGTAAATCAACTACTGTAACAAACTGGGGCACCGCTACAAGGTTGTACTCTCCCAGTTATAAGTTGGTTGATAACCCCCTCAAGTAGTTCAATGTATCTACGATAGACAATGACCCGAGTTATACTTGTGAACTAAGCCGACTAAGCCAACACCATATTTTTCTTGATAAAATCCGAATTTTTATCATGTTTGCTGGAGAAATCTCCTATTTTTCACAGGTATTGTAGCTGTAACCCCTGGTGTTGGGTGAAAACTCCATCAGTAGCCACCGCAGACCGCAAAAATCGTTCCGCAGGACCGATGCACTGCAGGTTCGATGGTGGGAACGATGGGGCGGCCTGGGCTACTGGATAGAAGGGGTACATGTCATACAAAGTATGATACTTTTAGATATTATATATATATAGAGAGAGATGGAAAAACACTATATGCGTCTAAATTTGAATATAATTCAATGTATATATAATCATATGCATATATCATATACATATACATATAAATATGCATATGCATATACATATCATATACATATACATATACACATCACTATCAAGCACTGAGTATATAAATCAGAACCAACTGAGGCACTGAGGGATAAGTTTGTGGGTAACGGGCTGGGATGTCTTTGAGCATCCTTCCATTAGAGGTCAAGACTACTAACTAAGATTTCCATGGTAAAGAGTTCTTAATGATGGTGGAAGGACCAGAAGCCATATACTCTTTAATGTTTGTTTTTGTTTTTCTAATTTAACCTGTCACTTTCGTATTTATATATATATAGTTTTTTTTTCCCGTATATATATATACACAAATACGCGCGCGCACACACACACTATGTATATATATATACATACATATACATACATATGTCATGTGTGTGTAGGATTTGTTCTATGTGTGTATCGTATCAACCATCTTTCTGGGGGCTCGAGTTTGTCACAAATGCCGTTGTGTTTTCTCCTCGCTTCGCGAGGCTGGCTTTCCAGGCCGGCTGTGGTTTGAAGATGAGAATTGCTTCAGGGAAGACAATGGTCAATGATAATATGCCTAAAAATTAAACATGGAGAGAGATCAAGGGGCAAATGACATGAAACAACTGCTGGGTTCTTATGTTGTTTGAACCCGGCCAAAGCGTGAGTTCTGACCAGTTTCAAGCTGCTTACTTCTGACAGTTTCATATTTGGATTTCTTTGACCACCCCCAATTCCACACCCTTGCGCGTATTCTAACATGTCCGAGATGCTTGGAGCCCCCAACTCCAAACTCAAAGAGCACCGACCAACTACAAGATGTGCATAAAACAAAGGCCGGATCATGGCCCAAAGAAAACCGGAAAACTAACTATATATTCGTAGCCATGCTGCATTTACCCTTTGCTAATTTAACAATATAGCTATGTGAAATATTACTATTTTTAGCAGGTAAACTAGCATAAATCATCTATAAAACGGTCATTTTTCCATAGCTATGTCAAATTACCGGAAATTCTTACACGCCACTTGGACCAACTCGTTTTTTTTGGTGGGCTCATGTTCTACGCCAGGTTTTCCGCCCGGAAGCCCTGTTGGTCAATGCCAGGACCGGAGTCATAAATTCCTTGTTTCGGATTGGGGAGTTCAAAAGCAGATTGCATTTTTTTTGGGCTAACCCCCTGATATTCAGCAATCAGGCGTTGTTTTTGTTTTTCTGTTGAATATCAGTGGTTAACAGGAAAGAACATGTAACCAGCCATGTTTTCATGTGGCAAGCCCAATGATAAGCAATCCCTAATTTGCCATTTTCTTTTGAGAACAGGGTCTCGCTGGTTTCCATCCCCAATTAGAGGTTTATCACTTGGTGCACCACCGTTCAGCATGACATTCAGGGCGATGACTTTCTCTCTCTCTCTCTCTATATACGTATGTACATATATATATAATATTATATATATATCATTATATGTGTATGTATATATATAAGTAAAATTTTATACACATACCCGAATGTGGTATATGTTGAAGTAGTACATTAGCTGGTACCAACTGCTGGAGTACAATTGGTACATAAATACCCAACAGTTATGGGTCTCCATATCCAGCTTGACAAATCCAGTTCAACCTGCGTGGATTTTGGTTTTGGTCGATTGTCTGGTTTTTTCGGAGATCTCAATTTTTCTGTCCCTTCCAGGATTTGGTATTTGTTAGTTTCTCTTGCTATCCAAAACCTCGAACGGAACCTTGGTGACCGGATTAGTTACTCTATTCGTGAGCATTTGAAAAACCTTCAGAAAATCCCAAGCGATTTCACGTGAATCAGCAGGAAACAGCGACCCGGGCACCTGTTGATTTGACGTTGCACATTGAATTTAGCTCTACGCTGTCGTTTGTTGCTCGCTGTTGCGCTCGAGAGGCCGGCAGTTTGAATTGGGGAAAAAATAATACCCAACAGTTAGTATCCATTGGGCACGGATCCGGGCCGAAGACACTGAGGTCGCCGAGTGTTGCCTGGGGCTTTCCACCAGGCGGGGGTTTGGTGAATTGTGATGACGACTCTTGTTTGTTTTTTTTGGGGCGGGGGCCTTACCCTCTGGTAAGCTAACACAGCTATGGAAAATCACAATCTTTAATGGGAAAATCAACTATTTCTATGGCCATTTTCAATAGCAACGTTCAATTTCCAGAGGGTATGTATCAAGGATCAAAAGAGACCAAACGTCTGGTGATATCTGGTGCCCGAAGCTAGTCCTTCGGGCAGTCAAAGCCTGGAATCTAAGGCCAACTTCTGGGACTGCACATGGCAGGATCCAGGGCAGAGCTTCCCTGTTCCGGTTGCCGGGTCAGGTAGGTACACCCAAAATAAACCCAGATATTTTTTTCGCACATCCCGAAAATAGAGAACTATATAAAAGCTGGACACCTGCAAAATATGCGGTGGGCTTTCCCCATAAGTTGGTTTATGTTGCCCCCATTAACTCGTTATAACACAAAGCCCACCGTGCAATACTGTCGAACTATGTCGAAGTGTTCGCCAACCTAGCGAAACACTTAATTGATCTTAAATCATGTTCAATCTTAAATCACAATGATCAATTATCTTATCATAGATGTTAACCTTATAAAATGATGTTACCCAAATTGTTGTCGAAATCTATTTATATGTGGTACACATCATCGAAGCATCCTTGGAGACAGCAGGTGCACCTTGGCCTTGGCCTCCATGGACATGGCAGGTGCGAAGTCATGGTCATCCATGACGACTGGATGATTTTTTTCAGTACCCCTATTTTTGGAAACAACCATATGTCCAGATGATAGATAGTAGCGACAGAAAAGTCGAGTCTTACTAAGTTACAGTTACTAACTTAGTGATACAGGAATTTCCTATTTGTTTGGCTACAAGTTGGTTTACTACATATCCCGATCCAACCAAAGATTGAAGGGTCTTAGCAGGAGTTAAGCAAATCATGGTTTAGAAAAAAATGTGCAAACATCTAGCAATCCCCAAGTTAAGATAGAGCTTCGTAAAACCCTACTACCTGTAAAGGTGATAAACTACTGCTCTATTGTCTTTACGCATTATTTCTGTCTTAACATTGGTGCAATTGGGATGCATCGATTTCAGAAGTGTGCTGGCCGTCAATCGTCAATGGATCTGGAGGTTTTAAGATGAACATCGACCTTTAGAGCTGGGAGAATCAACCGTCAATGGGAGTTTCTCAATGGATCTGGAAATCAAAGGGGAATAAGCCATGAGCTAACGAAGACCTTCATTCTTTATTTTTGAGGACCAATGAGATAGGACGAACGGCAGCATAGGATGGCATAGGAAATATAGGAAACATACAACAAATTTAGAATTCCTGTCAACTTTTGATCAGGTGTTGGCTAACTCCCGGCCAGCTACTGCGAGAAACCTTCATTGGTTAAATAGTCTCATGTGGAGTGTTGACTTTGTTGTTGAATGGCACCCGGGGAGTGGTCTGATTCCTAGGGTGTAGTCTTGGATCTATGAATTTTCGGGGCTTGCAAATTGGAGGCATTTAAGATTCCGTTGCATTTATATCCCATGTCAGCATGCTGCAACCATTAGATACAACAAAAGAATGTTTCATGGACCACATAGAAGCCGCTGGTGTTCAGCGTTTCGAAGGGATTACCCATGGGCAAAGTAACATGGATCAGGAAGATCATATATAGATCATGTGAACTATTTATTTCAATGTTATATATAAAAGCATATATATATATGGATCGCACCATTTATATGGATGTTTTAATGATCAAATCGACCATCAATGCAGGCTTTCACAGGAAAATCAACTATATGAATATAATTAGGATGTAATTTGGATTAAATTGATATGTTTCCATTGCCACACGTGCCACACGTGGTCAAACATACCACAACAGGGACACGAAATCACAACGGTGTTTGCATTGATGGTGGATTGCCCCTTGATTCCAGATCCATTGAAAATCCTGTGAGAAACTCCCATTTATAGTCATCCCCAAATAGATGGAAAAGTAAATCAGCATCAAATTAGTAGGGATTTACTTTTCCATCTATTTGGGGATGACTATATACTTGATTTTCCCGACTATATACTTGATTTTCCCAGCTATAAATACTCCATTTATAGTGAATGTTCACCTGAAAACCTCCATTTCGTGGAGTTCAGGCTCCTCATGCAGCTCCAGCTCAACAGGTGCCTGAATCCCCTGAGCCAGGCCGGGTCGTTGTTTTTTGGTTGTGTATGCGTTCAAAAGGAAACATTAACCGCATTAACAGCTGATATAGTTGGGTTTTCATCATTTCATCTGTTTCAATCATGTTTTCATTGGGGTTTGGGGTTACGTAAGCGGCTTGGAAATGCTTGGAGTACTTACCGGTACTATAAACCTTCCCATGGCGCAGATGCGTGTCACGTGCCACACGTGACACACCGCGGCAAGGAACTGAAGCAGCGAGGTGGGACTGATCGTGGGAGTCGCAAGGGCCCGGTGCGTCTGTGCCTCCAAGTGTTTTTTTCTCGGATTATAAGCCTCATTAACTTCAGGTACTGTATATCATGTAACATCATGTTATATATATATAATAAATACTTATATATATATATATACACAGAGAAATATCGCCCATAAACCTTAGTTCACCAGCTTCAAGCAATTTTGCTTATTTTTTTCGGTAGATGTATCTTCTATAGACAGCCAAATTATAGGGCACCGCCTTGCTCCGTATGTCTAACTGGGAAAGATCATGGAAAATGTTGGTCGATGATTTTAGGGTGTTGCCCATGGGAGATATGGTGATTCATGGTCCGATGATCCAATATGATGATGAATGAAATGCCGCTTATGGATACTCATCGGGCCATTGCTGTGAGTCCATCGAGGCCAAGTGGCGATTTCCGTCTGAAGACTGGTATCTAGATCTGGTTTGCATCTTGCTTAAGAGTGTGTGAAGAAGCCGTAGGCATGTGATTTTCTTGGAAATTGGACCGCTGGAACCCCATGAATTCAAAGCAGCCATACTCAATGTTGCAAAATGATGTTCAAAGGCCACGGATTGGCTACCGCTACAGCTACGGGTGAGGTGAAATGGACCCGCGGTCGGTCACAGCAACAAAACCAAAAAATCAAACCCGGTAATTATACATGGCACCACCATCTAACGAGAATGATTGTCGATTTTATGTGTTTGTTTCATCCGGGCCATTCCAGGCCAAATGTACGCATACATGATACAACTTTGATACAACTAGAAATAACTTGGAGGCAGCTCAACTCACCCCATGCAATCCATACAATTACTGCCGGATACATCGCAATGTAGACTCATGTTTTTTTCTGCAGGGTGCCTGAAAATCGCCATAGATTTATCTTCATATTTCTATGGCCATTTGCTGAGCATCGTTTTCGATTTTCAGACACACCCGTTTTTGTGAGATTTTGAGTTGATTTAAGCAACAATAGTAGGGATTTAACATGATTTCTATTGATTTATATGACCAAAGTCTGGTGAGTTTCCCCGGATGGGTTCCCATAGATGCCGCAACGGGGCTGTTGATGACAAAAGGGCGCCGCCAGGACCACCTTTTTTTCAGCTGAAGAAAATGATCACTGATCAACAGCGAAGACCCTTCAACAAAATAATGAAACATAGCAATCCCCCCAAAAAAAATATACCCTCTGGTTATGACTAACATAGCCATGGTATAGATGGCCCATAGAAATAGATGGTTTACCTATTAGAATGGTGATTTTCCATGGCTCTGTTAAATAACCAGATGGTAAAAGTAGAATCGTACGAAACTAGTTTAAAAGAGTGATGATTCAGGTTTCGTTTTTTTTGGGGGCGGATGACTATGCAAGAACAAGGATCTGGCTGTTCTGGGTCCAGTTCGTCCCCAGTGTTCACGAGGCACAGGTCATCATTTTTTGTCACCGGGCTCAAGGATATTTTTTTTGGCTGCGGCTTGCCGGTGCAGAGTGCCGGGGAGCGCAGTACCTGGGCAGAACTTGGAGAAGTGGCAGATATGGACATACAGTATATTGTTTTGTGTCCCATGACATACATTTATAATATTACCAATAGTACCGCACAAGGCCGTGGCGGAAGTTTCAAAAATAGGAAACCTATAGGAGAGGTTGTTGTTGTGAATCACGGATGGCAGAGCGAATCCACTGATGGACAGAAAGGTGGTTGGAGTTGTGCTTTTTGGAGTGGTTGCAATGTTTGCAGTGGTCACCTCACCACAACTGCTGGATGTAGTGTGGTGTAGTGCAGTTGTAGTTGTAGTCGTAGTTGTAGTGTAGTGGAGTTGTAGTTGTAATTGTTGTGTAATTGGTGTAGTTGCAGTGGCAGTTGCGATTGTAGTTGTGGTGCGGTGTCATTAGTGTAGTGTACTGTAGTGTTGAGCACCGTAATTTGGCATAGTGTAGTGTAGTCTAGCGCAGTGTAGTGTAAAGTAGTGTAGTTGTAGTTGTAGCGTAGTGCAGTGCAATGAGTGTAGTGTCGTGTAGTGCAATTTAGTGGTAGTTGCAGTTGTAGTTGTGGTTGTAGCGCAATGTAATGTAATTAGTGTAATGTGCGTTGTGTAATGTAGTGTTGTTGTTTTGTTGTTGCTGTTGTTGCTGTTGCTGTTGCTGTTGCTGCTGTTGTTGTTGTTGTCGTTTGTCTGTCTGTCTGTCTGTCTATCTATCTGCCTAGCTGCAATCTGCAATCTGCAAGCTTGAAAACGAAGAAAGTCTGCGAGACATCCTCAGCTTTTGAACTTGACAGCAGCAAAAACGCGGCAAGTCTGCGAGACATCCTCAAGTTTTGAACTTGACAACATCACAAACGAAACAATTGTGTGAGTCTTCCTCAATTTTCGAAGTTGACAACATCAAAAACAAAAACATTTCTGCGAGACTTCCTTCAAAAATGGAAAGTTGAGTGCAGAACTGACGGCCTCGTACCAATGCGTTTTCCAATTTTCCACTCCACCTGTCTAAAGTATTGCGTTTGCCACGAAAAAGTGATGCCAGGTCATACGAAGTGCTGCACCTGTCACGCAAAATCATCTTCCCAAAACTGAAGATCGGATGCTCCAAAATGAAGCTTCTCTCAGGAAATCAGCGCCCTGACCTCCTAAGATTTGTGATGAACATGTCTCTTGTACCGCGCCTGCCACGCGAAATACATCTTTGCAGGTCCTCTGCAAATGCTCCATGCCTGCCATTTTTTTGGAAATATTACAAAACCATCACATGTTGTTCACTTTTGGTAAGGTGCAAAATCCTTTGCGCCTGCCACGCGAAACCATATCTGAACCTTCAAGAGTGGTCCGAGCATGTGGTGCTTTTTAACATTTTGACTTGGACATGTGCTTCGCGCCACAACGGCGTACACTTTTGTGACATCACAACTTTTGAAGGTGATCCGACGTTGGTGTGTTTTGCGCATTTTGACTTGGAAATGTGCTTCGCGCCACAACGGCGTGCACTTTTGTGACATCTCAACTTCCAAAAGTGCTCTGAACCCGTCAGTTTTTCACACTTTTGACTTCCAAATGTGCTTCGCGCCACAACGGCGTACACTTTTGTGACATCACAACTTTTGAAGGATCCGACGTTGGTGTGTTTTGCGCATTTTGACTTGGAAATGTGCTTCGCGCCACAACGGCGTGCAATTTTTCATCTCTCATCTGGCCAGCTGGCTCCGCACCCGCCGCTTTAGCGAGCCTACTTTTCGACCC
>Ga0126342_10022568_pt1 | contig 10374 bp, 10 predicted proteins | sample Cyp1metagenome_FD_92528 | JGI IMG/M metagenome (GOLD analysis project Ga0126342, IMG submission 92528) | Coral microbial communities from Lord Howe Island, Old Settlement Bay, Australia - Cyphastrea 1 metagenome | ecosystem: Host-associated > Invertebrates > Cnidaria > Coral ...
CTTTTTGCCATGTGTATTTTACCTGCAGGTTTTCACTTGGAGCCATTAGGCACAAACTAGCCCCTCGACGGGCCCCGTCGTGACCGAAAAGGTTGAGGCCGCTGCACCTGTGTTGATTCACAGATCCACACCAGATCCACTCTGCATCCAATGTTTCTCATTCTCAGGACCTTCAGTCGGATCGTGAAGTGGCAGGAATCCTAGGTAGCTGTAATCCTAGCCCTTGCAGTTTAGGAACTCTTCAATGGGATGGGATGATGGGATGAGTTCATGAGCATCTTTCTTGCCAAGTTGCATGCACAAGATGAGAACAACTTGCATCCAGCACCCCGGAAGAACCGCCAGCGCGAGGTGCTGGCGGCAGTTTCCAATCAAGCGCGTGCTCTTCGCTTTGCAGCCGAGGACTGCACGGGACGAGGCTGTTTGCCGTTGCAATCCTCCATGGTACCACATCCCCTTGATTTGTTGAGTGCGTTTGACATGTTTTTTTTCCGAAAACTTTACAGATCCCTACTTCACATGGTGAACAGACTTGACTGCTTGACACATCCAGCCTGTGCGATGGCTTGACACCAGCAGCGATCTGGGTTGTCTCAAAATTGCAAAAATTGGGTACCCCAGAACCATCATGGTTCAATACTTCATATTTTTCCCCAGTCAAAATTGCCATGCAAATTGGGCGCACAATTCCATCCATTTTTTTGAGACAATCTCATCTTCCCCATATTCTTGGTTGTTTATAGTTTATATCAGTTTATATCCCATTATGCCATGTCTCCATGATGGCTGCTTGAAACCAAATTCTTTAAGTTGGGCAACTCATGATACTCATGGTAAATCCCCCCATTGTTCATGGCATATCGGCATATCCCCATTTTATCATCATAGGAGCTCCGCGCGGATGCGGAAGTGGTTGCAGTGGCCGCCCTGAAAGACGCTGCAGCACTTGCCTTCGTCACTTGTGCCAAGGTGTCAAGGGGATGGGTTGAAAGCTATGGCACCATCGGGAAAATCATAGCATCCATTATGGTCCATAAGATTAAAAACTATTTTTTGATGTTTCGTACATGGGGTTTTGACCTATAACATCCTAGTGGACCACTTACAAGCATATAGAAACTCTTAGAAGGGACATGTAGCTCGGTGTATCAGAGTTGGAATATGCTGATGATTGATGATGAGATAATATTTACATATATTTACTTGTTTTTGTTGATTGTGTAGTGACGAATCTACTTAGTATACTGAGGTTCAACTTTCCAAATTTTGTTGCGAATCTTCATGGTTTCCAGTGATGAGTTGAGGGAAATCATCTTCCACATTCCAGACCCGGTTCCATGGCATGGTAGATTTCAGGGGTATCCACCAAGACACAGTCACCCTGGCGTCTCGGCATCAGGTGTTATGCAACCGTAGGGTGATGGAGCCTGTAGTGAAGCGAAATCCTGCTGCTCTGCAGTATGCAGGCTGACTTTGTTGGAACTGATGGACATTTACCAGGGGAGAGTGGAGTTATATCAGTTATATCTTAAAAAAGGGGGATATGGGGGATGAGCTTTGAATCTTGATCACTTCATGGAAAAAAAAACTAACTATCGGAGAATCATCCAGTTTTGGTGGTTGATATGGCCTTGATTTTTGGCATCGGAATATCAGCAGTTTCTGTGGATGATCCTCAATCCTTTTCACCAAAGCTTGGAGAAGTCCTATACAAGATCTGGGTAAATTATAACGACCTCACTGTTCTCCCTCACTGGAATCATGGTTAGTAAGGGGAATCATCCCCAAATGGCCCAACTATTCAGGTTAGTGAAATATTATAATTTACCCAGATATATATTATATATATACACAATTTAAGGAACCCAGATAACATATATGGATCATCATCTTCCCAAAGAATACCACAGACTGGGATAAACAGATTCCCATGATTGAGACAAAGCCACATGCTTGCATGACATGCTTCGTTCATCCCCAGATCACACATGGCGCTTGAACCTCCATAAATTCTCTGAGGCGCCTCATCCATTGCTTGATGAATCCCCAGATTTTTGAGATGGTGAAACTCATGTCATGCCCATATTTTTGTTGATTGATTACCCTCTGGTAAACTAACATAACTATGGAACATCACCAGTTTCAATGGGTAAATCCACTATAACTGGCCATTTTCCATAGCTATGTTAGTCATTACCAGAGGGTAAACCCCTCTATTTAACTCCCCACGTATTGGTGTGAACTCTAATATGGCTTGGTGAGGAGAAGAGCTTCGATGGGATCGGGCCTTGCTTTTGCAGGCGATATCTAACCGCTGGGTAGATTGGGGTTGCTTTAAGTGGCCAGAGTTGGGTGGATTTTGGTGCTGAGTTGCGTTAGTTGGGTAAAGATGAGGTAATTGTTTTGGTTTCTGAGTTGGTTGAATTGGTGAAAGTCGGGTGGTTGACTAGCAGCTTAGCTGGGTAAATGATTTTCTAATTATGATTTTGAGTAGCAAATTTGAAGCGTTGAATTGAGTCGCTTGTTCAGTAAACGCAGATTTCTTGGTTGGGGATGCGATCGATTTTTTGTTGAACTGGGTTGATTGATCGAATCCATGAACCTGATTGGTTGTTTAATACCTATACCAACCAATCCAACCATAAACCTTGCTTCAGGTCATCGGTTCAGATCTAAATTTATCACGTGCTGTGTGTGCTACAGAAAAAGCAGAGATTTTTTTCAGTAGTCAGAGCCAATTTCTGATGCTATATCATCATATATCAATATATATCATCTATGAAGTGTTGGGAATATCATGGAATATCTCATTCATAATTTATTCCATCGATCGTTCCCATCAAGTTAGTTCCATCTAGTTCCATCTAGTTGCCAAAATAGGGCTGGAAGTCAAGTTGAATGGCTAACAACAAGTTCACATGAAACAATCACAGTCAATCATATTCAATCAACTTAGAGGGTTGTAGCCATTAAACATAATTCCAATATACACTTCACTAAGTCCAATCCTAAGGGTTTGTCGCCCCTTCGAGGCAATTAAAAAGGACCCTTCGGCCTTGAAATATGTTCCAGAGGAGATGGACTGAAGTTGCCATGCCACGAGCTACATCTCGTTGTGGATGTTTGAAGTGGATGGAACTTGGAGCTATAGCTATAGTTTAGTGTTAATTGATGTTAATTGTATTGCCATGATATAGCGAAGATTTTTCTGGGCCATATGGCAGAAGTTGGAGATAGTTGGAGGCATTTTCCAAGCATTTTTCTGAAGGGTGCCTTCCTGGCAGGAGTTGCGTTCTCATTGGGACTTTGGGCACCTTGGCAGTAGGTCTCATGACTTGTCGGATGGAAGAAGCCATGGATGCCATAGTCCATTACCCTCTGGTAAACTAACATAGCAATAGTTGAGTTTTCCATTGAAAGATTGTGATTTTCCATATTTTTTTGTAGGTTTACCAGAGAGCATATTCTGAGAAGTGACCTTCCCGAAGTATTGTGGCTCATCGACTCGCACTGAAATTTCGGGCCTGTGACTGTTGCTGTTGGGTAAATGAGCCGCTATCCGAATGACAACGAGTATTCGGACAAGTACCAGGATGAGAAATATGAGTACCGTCATGTGATCCTGAACAAAGCCACTGCACAGAAAGTGTGGAGGTTGACCAATAGCATGGGACGTTTGATGCAAGAGGATGAATGGCGGGGCGTGGGGGTGGAACAAAGTCGTGGATGGGTTCACTATGAGATCCACCGTCCCGAGCCTCATATCCTGCTTTTTCGGCGTCATCTGGGAACCGATCCAACCACCGGAAAGGTCCCAGGAGCTTAAGCTGATGCTTCAAGGTGACAGTGAAAGGGAGTGGTGCAGGGTAGGCACCCTGAAAATCCTCCCTATAAGACCAGTATAGCGACCTAGTGACTTAGTGATTTCAGTGATTTCCCTTGGGGACAGGAAATGGTGAAACAACTAGAGCTCGTCCGTAGATCTTTCAACGGCTGACGAATAGCGTCATATCAATTAGATTTCCTGAAAAAAGCTCCGCCTTTGCATCAAGACATGGAGCCATCGTATGCCTCAAATCTCTTCAACACTTCAAGAATTTGAGTCAAAGATATTCGATTCTATTCGACCATGTTGTGGCCAAGATCTATCACTCCATAGATCAATCCTGCATATGTTCGATATGTTGTTCTGTGAAGATTGTGAAGGTGAGTGTTTACAAAGTTTACATCATGTCTGCGCGTCTTCAGCCGCCATGATGACTGGAGCATACTGGAGCAATTGTCCAGACTTGTACAGGTTTAGTTCCTTTGGAAACGACACGTCCACGTGCTTCCACGTGCACAAAAGAAGGCTTCTGATGCACGTTCGGCATGGTTTTTGTCACAGAACGTTCTTAGAGCCATTTGCATGTAATTGGAATCTCCGCGCAGCTCAGCATGGTACTTGAGGTCTGCTCAGCGCAATAGTTGTGCAGTCCAATACGCCGCCAGATGCTCAGACTTGACGCCGTTGACGCCGTTCACACTCTCGGTGTTCGGAGCATGGACGAATCGAGGTGCATCCCTTGCAGAAAGTCCCAAATCTCGTCGTCCAGTAATGCAGGGAGCCTCAAGTTCAGGGATGGCGAATTTCTGATACCAACGAATTGGGACATTCGGAGAATCCTATGGTGAGTTGCCCGTTTCTGAAATTTACTACTTCGACTCTGATTTAAATCTGATCTAAATCTGATTGAAAGGATCCAAAGATATCCAAAACCACTTTAAGGCGTGCCTTGTTTGAGGGTTTTCAACAGCATTTGTCATCAAAAATTCCGGGTACCAAGGTGAGCAGCCACTTTCACCGCGCAGGCCAGGATATAGGGGGCATACTAGCCTTTATGTATTGGGGATGATCAAAAAGGAATGCGGCATTAAATCTTGATTATTCCATGATCATAAACTGGGAAATCTGTTCTTAACCAGTATTTCATGTAATGCCAGAGGGTTTTGAACACTGCTCAAGTGATGATTGAACAAATATGGGGGTGTTTGGGCACGTGATGTCGCCTTTATGGTGAGAGAAAGGTGGACACTTCAACTCAACTGGCTGAGAAAATCTGCGGAACTAGCACCTCTTGATGATGGAACCGTCATTTTCAATCATGTTCATAGTGTATAGAGATAGATATCATAGTCATAGTCGACACATGCCATGCAATCCAGTGTGCTTGTTACTAGGATGGGGCATACACCCCAAGTTTATAGCATTTTTTCATATTTCTTCAAGATATGATTTCTTTTCATCCCAATTTTAGACGCCCCTTGCGTGAAAAGGCCACTTTCCATGGCAAAAAGCGGCAGGCTCAGCTTTCGGGCCCCTCGGTGGCCACCTTGGAGGCTGGGAAGGGTCGCGGGATCGCTTGGAACCACCCTGCAATCATCATCATCATCATCATCATCATCATCATTAGGTCTCATTCCACCATGCTGGTCCCCTAAACCCACCCCATGTCCCAGCCCCGTGTCCCCAAATGTTACCCTAAAGGTCTCATTCCACCATGTTGGTTACTTCTGGTGATCCTAACTTGGTGGTTCTAAGTGATCCGGTGGTTCTAAGTGATCCCAATCTTGTGGTTCTAAGTGATCCTGGTGCCGCTGGGAAGACCGCCAGAAAATCGAATGAAATTCCGTAGATCTTGATGATTTTCCATGATTTTCCTGGTCCAACAGTCCAACTCATATATAACTGGAGATGTCTTTTTTTTTGGGGGGGTTGTCCCCGTTGTGTTTCATGGCCACCCAGGAAAGAGCAAACAATACCCACAGAGCGTTGAAATCGTTGAATCATGACCAGGAACTCAGAGCCGAGAAGCATGGCTTGGCGAGTTTCTCCGCGGGCGTTCCGCAAATACCCACAATATCCGCGATTCTTAGAGATTGTGAAAGATCTTTAAGGTCGACTTTATAATACACCTAAAGGGAGACCCTTTTGTTGAGTTTCCCGAACATGGGGGTTGTCACGGCTTGGTGTTCCAGATTCGAAATCAGTGACTTGGACAGATGCTAGGTTCAATATGCTTCAATTTTGTTGAAGAGTGTGCAAAGATCTCAAAATCCAGAGACTTTGGTCCTATCAACCATCAAAGCATCTTCTTTTGTATCCCAGCATATGTGTACCCAGACAAGAAGATTGAGCTGTGGCGCCCTCGTCATGAGCACTCCTTTCTCGTGTCCAAGCTGTAGAACTCGCAGCCAGATTTGTGGGGCACAGATCGGCCGTTGAAGCCCACTGCGCTGGAATTCGACTGAAATTCGTTGCAGCACATTCGCCAAATTCAACAGCGCGACTTGCATTTCATTGCCAGGACTGGCCACGGGTGGAGTTTCCAGTGATATTCCAGTGATCAGTGTGTGATGTGACAATTTGAGAGGACTTGAGAAGCGCAGAAGGTTCGATCCTCAGAATCTCAGAAAGACCTCAGCCATCCTCAGCCTTTCCAATCTTTCCATTGTCATATTGGCATTTTTCTTGCTTCAAGGTGATTCCGGCCATTTCTGAGAGCTTGCCGCAGCTTGCCCACAATGCACATTTCGTGCATGGCATAGAAGATTTCTAGCTGCTGATGTCTCAGTAATACAAAGATTTCTGGACCTTGACGAGAAGCTCATGCAAAGTTTTCTCTATCGTTCACAGAACCCTAGAGGAAAAAGGATGTCTCCGTCTTGTGATCGTCCGCTCAAGAGTGCTGTTCACTCTTGCAGACTCCACGGCCTTTGATGTGCAGCATCCGCAGCCGCATGTCTCAGAGGGCATGGCGCACCTTGGACTTTTTCGACCTGTGAAAGTACCAGCCATAGTTTCATGATAGTACCTGACTGTCAGGTTTTCAAAGGCTGCTGTGCCACTTGCGAAGATTTCAAAGCCATTCAAAGCCTAACGGTGTCCAACCGGTTTTGGATATGGATAATATGGCTTTGTCTGAAAATAGGGTACCCCCAAATCCCGTGGTGAATCATATCATTTTCCCCATTGGACATAAGCATAGACATGTTGACTCATTTTGGATGTTTCCGCACACATCCGTGCGTTAAAAAACTAAGACATTCTGCCAGCAGCCCACCCATTTCATGCTACCTTGGAGTGCCCAGGTCGGAACATGCAAGCGACACCTCAGACTGAGGGAGAGGAAGCAGCTGGGCAAAATTGTCGCGCCATTCAGAACTCCCCACGCTTAGCAACATGGGAAGAGTATGGAAGAGTAGCATTTAATTGGAACTATCATGACTTATCATCACTTATCACATTTTGTCATATATTATGACCATATGTATATAAATAACCACACCACTCTATATACAACTATATATCACATGTATATACAGGTCACTGTATATCACTATTTTGGAGACACCCAATGAATAAACATTGACGAAGCTAGGCCAAGCGATGCCAACTTGTTAGCGAGTAAATCCCCAGAATTTCAAACCTCAGGACATTGGAAATCCCACTAGCAACATCTTTCATTATATATATTTGCTAATTTTCATCCAAGTATGAACCAATTTTCATCACTTCCTACTACACACCACCCCAGATCCATCCAGATCCCATGGAGGTGAAGCTCATCTTTGAACTGTTAGATGCAGACCACAGCGGCAAGATCGATGTGGATGAGCTGAAACGAGTGCCGCGCTAAGAAAAGAAGCTGTGGAGCTTCTCCAACGCTCTTGCCCGATTTTTTTTTAATATCAAGCCGTGGCCATTTTGATGTGAAAACTCATGATCCCTTGATCATGGGATTTACCCTTGAAGTCCTTTTTTTCTTTGGAAAATCTTTTTCTATCTCCAGTACAACGGCCAGAACGGGGAAGCCCTGGTCTTTTGAGGTCCTTCTGTCCCTCAGTTCCTGGGATGAGAAGCAGGTGGAGGCCTTGATTGACCAGTTCGACAAGAACAAGGACAGGTAGCAACGGATGGATAAGGCATGGGTCAACCATGGTCATGTGGTTTTCTGCGTGGCCACTTGAAGTATCTTGACGTTGGAAAACAAGCTGGCAAACCATTGAGATCCATTGAGATCATTTGGTGTGGCTCAAACTTATTGACAACAATATATCTTGGCGGCTATTATGTAAGTTTTGTATAGTTTTATATAAACACAAGAGATAAGCAGTTCGCTCCATCACCCCATGAATTTTGTGTCGTTTTCAAGGACGGTGAGCTGTCCATCGTGGAGTTCTGGAGCTGGGTCAATGGTCATGATGGCAGGCCGCAATTGCATCAAGGGAACAGTTATAGAACATAAATGCCATTATATATATATATCATTATATATACGTATATATCATTGTATATCCAAATACATCCATCTGAATCCCATATATTTGATGAGTCGAATTTAGTTTCCACATGTTCATCATTTTCGCTTCAAGCATCCAACAAACCAGCTGTTCGTCATCGACAAACAGTACCAGGTCGACGGAGAACTACCGTCCAGCCTTGCTAGATATGGCGGTGGCCGAGAACAAACGAAAAATCTCCGAGACCGAGGACGGCCAGATATTTTGAGACATGTTCGGATGTATTTTTGGAGCTAGGGATATTACATATGTGTTCGGATATCATGGGGATATTTGAAGATTTGTGTTGTAATGATAATGGGGATATATCGAGATAATGGGATATATTGAGAGTAAACAGCAATACCAAGATAGAATACATTTTTAGGAAGTCATAGAAATGGAAACGAGGATCCCATTTTTGGGTCCCCTTGGGTCACGCCCCAATCATGGCTTTTCCATTGCCAGGTTTGATTGCCATTGCAGGTGTCATGGATGATTCCAATAGCAGTATCGATTAACTAGTTTCAATATGAGCTATGGTCAATACTCATGGTTAATAACCATTAATAGGGGCTAGTCATCCAATGCTTCATAGGGATTTATAATAACCATAAAAAAAGGATCCTTATTATGGATGGGATGACCATCAACCATATAGTGAGACCATGGCTCATATGTTTAGTATCTGTCCATGGAGATCATGAAATTAATTTGTGCCATGCTGATTGAAGTGAAGCCCAAACTGATTCGGTTCAAGCTCTTGCCTTCGTCTCTGCCAAACCTGAGGGTTTCTCTTCGTGAAACGCCATGACTCCATCCCATGCCTGTCCGTATCATCATTTCAAACGACCGTTTTCGGTTGAACCCACCATTTCCATATGGGTGGTTCCATAAATGGAGGTACCCCAAAATGGATGGTTCGTAATGGAAAATCCTCTTAAAATAGATGATTTACTGGTACCCCTATTTTAGGAACCCTCCATATTATGGGTTTCACGAATACGGAATCGTCTTCATTTGTGCAAACAGTCAATGAAAGGAACTGGTACAGGCAGCCCCTGGTAGCAGCTAATGTCGTGTTCCTTGGCATCGCCAAACACGAACTTTTGAAAACAAATAAAGTCTCAACCATCGATAGAAGCAGTCTGGCAGCCATTAGTCTAGCAAAGTCCTCCAAGGTGAATGTCTTCTCCACCCAGCAAACGCTGCTTTATGGAGTCGCTTCCAAGATAATGAAGCGTGTACGATGTTCATTTTTGGATGATGCACATCATCTTGAATTTCCCTAAACACACCCAAAAAGACCAACATGGTTCTTAGATACCCCACACACATTCCCATTCTTTCTGGTAATTATGTTGCATCATAATTGGACCTATAGTGATATTCTGGTCAATATTCTGGTCATTTTTCCCAAAAACTGACTCAAGAAATTCTGGGACCATGGCACCATGACATCCCATGGCATCCCCCAGGAGCGTTTGGCCGCCTTCCGCGACCGGAAAGCCGCCGAGGATGCCAAGGCCGCCGCCGAGGTGCGCGGCATCCGGTGGATGAACCGGTGGAATCCGGTGAAAAATGGAGAATTTACCATCTGCTTATGACTAACATAGCTATTGAAAATGGCCATTTATAGTGGATTTTCCCATAAAAAGTGGTGATTTTCCATAGTTATGTTAAATTACCAGAGGGTACCATCTGGTTATGACATTCACAGTTTGCCATGGTTTTTCGATGACCCTAATCGAAATAGATGGTTTACCGAACTAAAAAATGGGGATTTTTCTATGGCGAACTGTGAGTCATAACCAGATGGTAGCCATGGAGAAATGTATGGATTGACCATGATTTCGCCATGAAACATGGTGGATTCGCCCATGGAAAAAATATGGATTTCAGCGTCAAAGATGAGGGATGACAGGGATGACCCTTTGGTAGTTACAGTTTGGTTAGCTAGAGACATGCTACCAAAACAAGCGGAGCGCTCACGACTCCTATTTTTGTCTGTGACGAGTGGTGCAGTCTCTGTACAAACCACTCACCCAGAGA
>Ga0126342_10022569_pt1 | contig 10374 bp, 8 predicted proteins | sample Cyp1metagenome_FD_92528 | JGI IMG/M metagenome (GOLD analysis project Ga0126342, IMG submission 92528) | Coral microbial communities from Lord Howe Island, Old Settlement Bay, Australia - Cyphastrea 1 metagenome | ecosystem: Host-associated > Invertebrates > Cnidaria > Coral ...
ATGTGAAGATGAGCAGATGTGAGGATGAGCAGATGTGAAGATGAGAAGGTGTGAAGATGAGAAGGTGAGATACAGACCCCCACTATTGGAAGAACCCTGCGCTCAGACGCTCTCGGGAAAAAATAGAAAATGATCCAAACCACCAACCAGATTGACATCAATGCGGGCCCTGGGGGTAAATATGGGTAAATGAACCTAACATCATACGGAGGCTACCATGGAAGCTGAATTTTTTTGAGCCCCTGGAAGATGAAATCATGAAAGTATATGAAAGTTCAGCCCCGAACTGGTTGGGCGGATGTCGGCTCACTATAAGATTGAACAACGTCGGTCATGGCCAAATAGCTTTGGATTTCAAAAGCCCAAGGCTGGAACTGCTGGAGGCCTCACGGGGGTAAGAGATCTGTTCGGCACTTGAACTACTAAAACTGATCATTCGCCTTGTGCTTTACCCACTTGGTGCGTCAAATATCATCAAATGTCAATTTTTTGCAACACCCATCACGATGATACCCGAAGAAACGAACTATGTCGCCAACTGGTTTCCAATCTAAGGACGCCAGATGATGTTGGTTTGACACCTCGTTTTTGGGGTGTCCGAGAAGAAATTCTATTGCAAACGCCCAACAATAACGACAACGGTCTGTGGCTCCCACGGCCAGCGTTTCAAATCCCAGGCGCAGGTTGGCTAAGGCACAGTGCCCGGCCAATGCCCGGCCCACTGCGGCATAGCCTCAGCATGTGTGAGGATTTTCTGGTAGAAGGGCCTCTGGTTTAAGGTGAAGGTTCTCTAGGAACCTTAGGAACACCCAGGTTTCAGACATGCGCAAGAAACGCCTAAGTTCTTGCCTGTTGAAAAACCTGTCCATCTTTGAAACTTTTCACCGAATTAATTCAACACAGCAGAAGGATTTTGCCAAGAGAATGACGTAACTTTAAAGTTCCAACCCAGGTGCTTTCATGCGTGGCATGGGCTTCTTGTTGAAGAATCTTCGTCCTTGCCCGCGGGAGGGCTATGCTATTTAGGATCTTTCTCTTGTCGGCCTCTTTGCTTGCCATAGCGCTGGCAATGTCAACATCCAACCCTTTCCTCGGCTGGCCAAAGCTGCGCAATGGGCGAACACAATGTTCATGGGATCGGTTTTGTCCGCCTGCCCGTATTGAATTCTGAATGAACGAATGCCCCATACAACTCCTTCATGTACAATGTACAATATGCCTTGTTAACAAATCCTCTTAACAAATGACACCTCAAAAAAAAAAGCTATTCACGCAGTGGAGTTTTTACACGTATCTGGCATCAACAGGGCTGCTGAACGAAACAGTGCAGACTCCCAAATCCCAGCTGGTTGGCTGAGACACACATCCCCAAGCATATGGAAGTCACGCAACGTCACTTGGTTTGTCTTGAGGTCATCATCATTATCATCTACTCATTTTCAAAACATTATATCACCAACTTGGTCACCAACAACATTTTTTTGAAAATAACAATATCACCCCACCAGCACCATCAATCATCATCAGAAGCATCTCCAGCCAGCCAGGACTCAGTAGGACTTCCGTGGGGAACTCGGCCTCGCGTCGGCTCTTGGCCAGAAAGCCGAGCAGCGGCATCATCTTCCTCTCCTCGCCCACCAGGCCGTCGGTAATGACGTGCGCGCAGCCCTGCTCTGTGGCCGCCACGTCCAGCAACAATGGGGACCTGGCGAGATAGGGGGAACTGGGATGAGGAAGGGGAACACAAGCACACGCACACCCACTAAATCATCTAAATCCATGATAGTTAACGGGGAATTAAGGACAAGTCATGATGCCCACGTAAAAATATGAAGCCAACATGGGCCAAGGCTATGTTGCCAAGAGTCCCTTTGTTGCGCTCTTCTACCGCAATCGATTGTTCGAAGCAGCACCAGATCCTGAAGGAGCCATTGGCGGATGGATAAAGACAGGAAAGCGAAGTGGAACCCTATGGTTTCAACATGTTTCAACATGTTCCAACTACGTCACAGACTTATGGCATCATATGGCATCTTGTCGCTCTTTTGTCTGAGAACCCTGGAGTCACTGTTGCCGTTGAGGATTGCTTTCTTGACTTTGATCCCTCGACATGTGCTTAATCAACCCTTGCACATCATGAAGGTAAGTTTATGAACCGCAAAAAAGACTTTCCCCACTGGCCGCTGGCCTGAATACTTACACTCATTCTTGGCTATGCCTAGTGCTCAAGATATTGCTGGCCAGTGTGTTTGCCCCTACGTATTGCAAGACCATGCGCAATGAAACCGCCACAAACCCTCAATTGTCGGCAAAGCTCCGCGTGAAGGGCGTGGCATTGTTGTCCAAGACCAACAAAACCCCAGCACACATCTTGATAGCACGGTAGAAAGAGGTCTTGCGAGGATTGTGGCAGATCTCTGCTTCCAACTGGTGCTGTTTGTTGGCATAGGCACAGACCCAATAGGCCGTCTGCTCCGACAACTGTCGCAAGGAGGCATGACGCTTCAGGCACGCCACGAAATTGCAGACCGGCTCCAGCCAAGCATGAGAGACAAACCTCAAGTCGAATGCAATTCATGTCGGAAATGCCTTCACAAGATCCCAACTTGTGGACATGTGTAAACACACTTCTTTCCTGTAGCAGGGCCAAGAATAGACCCCCAAATGTTTTGAAGTTTGGATCCAAATCTCGCTGTTGCTGATGGAAAATCCATGCTGCAAATTGACAGAGGTTGACCGTGTCTTTCTGTTGATCAGTCCTTGCTCGGACTTCTATCTGTCTCTTTTCGTTGGGCACAACATGCCAATGTCCAAATTAAAGGTGCCTACAGGTACGGGTTATTGCTAACGAAACATTGCGTTTTCTTGTGAATCTGTTAGCTAGTCAAGTTACCCTGCCTGATGAACAAATCGAATCGAATCGACGTGGTCTCGGGCGTTCTGCGGGTGCTTCCTATAAATGATCTACTTTTGTTGGTGATTTACTCAGTCGGTTGATCACCCATTAACTGATTATCGTCCATGTTCTCTATGTGTCATTAGATTTGATATCTCCCATATGTTTCTTTGGGTTTTGCCATCTTCTTGCCGGATGAATCTCAATGTTCTGTAGGTAGGTTCACCACTGTCTCCTATGCAGTATTTAAATCTCCCATGGTATTCGACCCATGCCTTACGGGATTTGGAAAAATATGGAAAAATCCGCGGCTTCACAATATAGTTTGACGATGTTTTTCCGCAAAATGTCCCCCTTCTTCCCCATCAAAACAGGTCATGGGCCATTTCCACTTCAGACTGAGTCGCCACAAAGGTCGCTGCATCTGTGCTGAAGTGGCCACCAATTCCACATAGCTGCAGCCACCACCGTTGTGCCCAGCCGTGGCGGGGCCAATCACCCAGAAATTCGCATGGTACAGATTGAAGGCCTCCAGCAGCGATGTGACGAACAAAATCCATTGTTTATATTGTTTTATCACTTCATACGGGAAAGTCATGAAAATTTGCAGGCTTCGATCAGTGATATTGGAAAACTGAACCAATCAAAAGATGAAGCTGCAAACATGTAGGTGCTCACCATCCAACATTGTATTTTGCTACATGTTTGCTGCCTTTATCCAGGGGTGGGCATCTCAGAAAACGGGAACTGTGGCAAAATGATGTCTGTCTTTGCATTTTGCGGCTGAGTCACATAGAGAACTTCCTGACTCTCTCTCTCTCTTTCATCCATAGAGTACACACACCTCCACTAATGTTGCCTTCATATTTCTCAAATTTCTTGCATTTGCCGAAATTTCGGTGCATGACAGGCCGACCTCGAAAGACAACGGCTGCCCATAGGCCAAGTGATGCGCGTCACACCAACTGGAGGCGATATCCACTATGAAGTCCAGCCTCCAGAGGGATGAACCGCTGAGGTGTTGGGTCGCACCATCCCTTTAATGTGGTTAAAACAATTATAAACCATCCCCAAGTCATCACCATTTTTACGGGTGGTATCAACGATCAAAAATTGGGTGGTTATTGTTTTAACCACATTATCCATCTTTGTCTATCTTTATCCAATTTTATCTGAAACAGGGATGGGAAAGCACGGCGAATCCATAAGCGGTGCTATGGAGGTGTGTAAAAATATTCATAGCTCAAATCTCCCGAAAACAAGACCAACAAAGGCCCCCGAGCCGACATGCCATGCAGAACAATGTGCGCAACACAATTTCTATCCAAGCTGCAGAGATGACAATTGTTCAATTGTAACCCCTCTCAGTTCCGTTGCTGCGATGTGGATTGGAGGCCCAGAACTCAACCACGAATAGTTGGCAAACACCTGAGCGATGCCTGGGGCATCATGGTGCATCCCAAGCCCCAGTCTCCCCATATCATGCCGGCTTTGCCAACAAGAAATCCTCCAACAACAAGTCAACAACTTTTCCACGCCCTCTCACCATGTTCGGAACTCTCAGAAGCACTCAGAAGCACTGCCTACCCGCTGGTAATTTGTTACATAGCTATTGAAAATGGCCATAGAAATAGTGGATTTCCCTATTAAACATGGTGATTTTCCACAGTTGTGTAACAGTTTACCATGGTAAATCATCCCAAAATCCTCCGAAAATGTCGGCCGAGGCACAAAATCGGCATTGAATTCGCGCAGCTGCTGCGTGGGGTCCAGCTTCTGTGGGCCGCAGGACAGCAGCACGTTGCCGTGCGCAGGTTCATCCAACCTGGGGGACCGGCCGCTCAGGGCTCCGAACTTTCCAAAACATTAGGGGATTTGATGGGATTTAATGGGATTTTATGGTATTTTAATGGGATTTAATGGGATATATGATGGTTACCCTCCGGTAAACTGTTACATAACTACGGAAAATCACCATGTTTAATAGGGAAATCATGGGAAATCAACTATAATAATGGCCATGTTCAATAGCCATGTTAGTCATTACCAGAGGGTATCCTCATTCATCAGATGGCTATGAACTGCCTCAATCATTGACCGGTGACCCATGGAAGTTAAAGCGATACCATGAAGCTGGCAAGCCTCAAACCCTGAAGTGACTAGCATCGATGTGTATTGAGGTTGTGACCCTTGGGGCCGTATTTCATGGTATTTCACACCAAGTGTGAACGATGCCAGCTGGATTTGGGGCTGAATTTTCCGAAACCGAGGCCTTCAACTGACGCCTTCAGCAACTCACCTCGTTAAATCTGCCTGGTGACACTTGTCGCAAATACTCCACAGCCTCCTCCGCCGTGCTGCTGTCGCACGTGAAGGTGCCCTTCTTTGGAACTTGAATGCGGGCCATGGCGGGTGTTGCGATTGGTGGCTTTAACATGCTTTAACAGTGTCCACTTTTTAAAGCAGGGTTGGTTCACCGTCCACCCGTAGGAGTTACCGAAGTCCCGGTTCAAATGGGGTTTGTATAAAGATGTATAAAGGTTTAAAAGGCTTAACTGCATGTGTGCGTGTGTGATTTATGTGGTGTTTCCCTATTGTTTGACCTTGAATGTTGGAATTTGTCAGTGAATGTTATAATTGGCCGTGACTGCTCTGCAGAGCTTGGGCACTTGACTTTACAATCAAAGTCTGCCACAAGCCTGGCTTCGGCAACACAAGCCAAAAACGGTATAGAACACATGGATCATGGCGATGCCAATCTGTGGTGGCAATTTCTCTGCGCTTTCCACAGTTCTTTAATCGTTGAAACACGTGGATGCACGTTGCCAACAGGATGACACAGGATGACGCAGGTCTCAGGGGCGGACTGTGCCACCAGTCATGCATTTTTTTGCCACCAAAGTCATGGCAAACGATGGAGTAACCACTGGTAAACTAACAGTTTGCTATTGAAAATAGCCATAGAAATAGTGGATTTACCCATTAAAAATAGTGATTTTCCATAGCTATGTTAGTTTACCAGAGGGTAACCACCAATCAGTCCACGCAAGTCATCCCGAAAACAAACACCGTTGTTTTCACGCATGGCGAACCACAAGTCGCAGAGTGAGACCGACTGCCGGCGGCAAACAGGTGAAACTGCGAGATTTTGTACCAGGAGTTATCCCCCCAGAAAAATGCGGAACTGCCCAAAACATGGGGCTAGTATGAGGGAGCACCTAGAGGACTGCAGGTGAGTACCAACATATGTTTTTACTGCTTGGATGCTCCGTTCAATTCCAGGAAAGAATGACCCGTTCAAAAGAAACGTGTCTTTTTGGCCCGCAAATATAAGAGTTTTTGTGCAGATGCGCCCTTACATCCGGATCAATTCTAGGACCAATGATCGTATTCAAAACACATGCACATATAATGCACACATCTATTATATATATATTGTACATATATATATATACACATAATGCATATATATATATCCTCTTACTGAAATCCTATGATATCACCATGTTTTGTAGTTTGATTAATACAGTTCAACAATATCCCATAAAGTCACCAGTTACATCAAACCAAGGATGGCTGTATCCCACCAAATCCCGCATTGAACTATGGTAAACCACCACTAAATCACATTGAATCTCAATGTTCAATGGTTGAACATGCTTGAACCACCATTAAGCCTCCATTAACCCCCATGAAATCAGATTAAACCACATTAAACCCCACTAAATCCCACCAAATCCCATATTAAACCTCCATTCATATCCCATTCATTGGGGAAGAAAGGACATCTTCACCTTGAACCTCACCGGCGTGACTGGTAGCTGGGGCGAGCTACAGCCGAATTCCCACGGATCTGAGACGCAGCTATCGTCTGTCGGTCGATGTCACTTTGTCTACACTGACATACATATTATCTATATACCTGTAAACATATATATATATATGTTTATTTATTTATTTATTTCTATCTATCTATCTATCTATCTAAATATATATATATATGTGTGTGTATCGATATGATTCAATAGATATATCTACATGTTTGTCTTTGTCTATTCATTTTTCATACGTGACGAATCTCCTCCAATCTCCGCTTTTTCGAATCGATCATCCAGTGGCCCCATCCCCATGGCCTGAATTCATAGCCTCAGAGTCCGTTCTCCGATGTGGGGCAAGTTATGGATCCCCATGACTAAAAAATACTAAAAATAGTGGACTAAAATATCTAAATGATTCTAAATGCTGGAGGAATGGCAAAATTTAGGCAAAATGAAAAAACATCAACAAGAATCAACTTCAACAAATCCATTGGTAGAAAAATTGGCCCATACCTAGGACCTATGAATATCCTCCAAAGCCATCCTCAGATCAGTGGCTGAAGAAGGTCATCGTTCGCCTTCTTCCGTGCAGGTGGAAACGGATTCGATCTGGATGTGGCGCTTGGATGCTACCAGATCAAAGCCTCAAAGCATAAAGTGGTACTTCAATGATCTGGTGAAATGTTGAGAGGATGGCCCAACATAGCTATTAGACATGGCCATTTATAGTTGATTTACACATGTATAGTTTCATTTCAGTAAGGGCCAAACAAAATACAAAAAAGCATGACAAGCCATCGAAAGAGGAGGAAAGGTGGGTCTGACCATCCACACGAATCGAAGAGCTGGTAGGTGAAGCCCTCGACTGAGAATCATGAGCAATTTGTTGGAATTTCGGAATCCCAATTCAGTATTCATCATGGTTTAATGGGATTTAATGGGATTTTAATGGGATTTAATGGGATATATGATGGTTACCCTCTGGTAAACTGTTACATAACTATTGAAAATCACCATTCTATTAATGGGTAAATCAACTATAATAAATGGCAATTTTCAATAGCAAACTGTTAGTTTACCAGAGGGTATTCATCATGGTGTTCACAACCAGTTGCCACAAGTTGCCACTATCCATCTGCCATAGCATACAGCTGTTGGGAGCTGTTCTCCCAGCGCAGAAACTGCGCGCAGAAACTGCGCTCCGGCACCATCGCCCCGCGCGAAACTTCGTTCCCGAAAAGCTGGGATGGCACCTAGAACGACGAGATGTTGCGGCAAGCCACATGGCAGGATAATGCCGCCAAACCATCCCAAACCTCAGATTCAAATCTTACCCGTCCTAAAATAAAAAAACACACCCTAGAAACCATGGTTTATGGGAAAAATATATGCATAAATCTACATAGACCATACAATTGGGGCTGTAAACCATATCAGGGGGATGGGATTTTCTATAACTTATAGAACCCACCTGATCCCATTGTCCCCATTTCAATCCCACGATCTTCGCGCCTCACTTGGTCGGACTCGGGGACCGACTCGAGGGTCGCCCTTGGGAGCGGTTGCCACGGGTAGGGACAGACCAAGACCATGAAAAACACACCGAGTGAGTTTTCAGGTGGAACCCCCTGCCAAAAAAAGAGGCCACCTTAAACGGCAAGAACCGCGTAAACGGCAAGAACCGCGAGTTTTGTGGCTGCTGTTACCAACTATTTGGGCAACTATGACCAACTCATTTCCATGATGTAGATGGGCTGAACACATGCGAATAACTTGTAGGAGTCCAGAAAAAATGATGGGGGCTGAGGAATCCAAGGGACAGGAAATCCACTGTACTTCACTTCAGGGATGGTTCCTGAAGTTTCCCCTTAAACCACATGCGGTATAATATGACCTGATGCGTTCAAGAATAGCGGGCAACCAAACATGTTTGCGAACCACTTTGGCGTGCTTACGAACCAATCAGTGGGAGACACATCCAAGCACATCCTACTTCAATGACACTTCGCAAAGGGGTCTCGAAAATCTGCGTCCATAACAGTGCCTTTGTTGGGGTTTCTGCCTAGTTACTGCCAACCTCAAATGAATGAATCGGCGGTTCTTCCTGGCTCCTAAGGTCCTAATCCGAGGATTTCGGGTTTCGGAGGTGGATGTCTACTAATCCGGAAATGCCCACAATACACCCCCTATGTGTCCAGGTTTGCGAACGAAAACCAAGGCCCAAAATGGTGAAACTACTGAAAGTATGGTTCATTCCTGGCTTTCCCACATTCCAGCCTTCACACCTGTCATGTCAACCCAGGGCCCCCGGCCGTCTCCTCCACCCTCCAACCTTTTTGGGACCGTTGACGAGGGGACCGAGGGGATGCCAATGGCATGGGTCCCATCGACAAACGACCGGGAGAGTGTTGATTCATGTGGTACCATCTGGTTATGACATAGCCATGGAAAATCCACAATTTTTTAATAGGTAAACCATCTATAAATGGGCCATTTTCCATGGCTATGTTAAATAACCAGAGGGTAAACGTTGCACCATTTCAGAGCTATGAAACGGATTAAGCTATCATGTTTATACTGCATGTGCCCATGCAGACCGGTTTTTTTTGTTAATTCCACAACCGAAGCAAAACAACGGCAGCCCTCCGATTTGGACGGTGAAAGCTGCAAAAATGAGGACACCCCGAATCTGGCTATAACTATAAATCATTATTAAATTATTGCGACATTATGCATATATATATATAATAGTGGGTATCAATGAGTAGTTGTATCCATGGCATCATTATAGTATATCCCTCGGGCATCAAATTAATTCATAATATGTCTGATATGCCCCATGTTTGTTGATCAAGATCACACAACATCACTGCTGGGTTTCTCCCCATGTTGCTTCTTAGATCAGAAAAACATCGAAAAACACAAATTTATGCCTGTGAAATCCAACATTGACTCAACTCCTGAACCCCAAACAAACAACTTCCCCCCGAAAAAACTCGTGTTTTTGCCGTGTCAATTTCCATCTTTGCCCCTGAAATCCCCACGGTTTGTTCATGACACAACAACCGCCACAGCAGACCGACGGCTGTTAGCCACGCCTCACCGAGGGCCGACGCAGCTCCGGCTCGGTGCCCGGGGCATCCTTGGCAGGTCATGTGATGGACATATAGATAGATATAGATATAGATCTAGAGATATTGATTTAGGTATAGATAAATATATAGATAGATATATAGATAGATATATAGATAGATATATAGATAGATATATAGATAGATATATAGATAGATATGTAGACATATAGAGGTATGTAGATATGTAGATATGTCAAAATATAGATGATATCTATAAATAGATGTAGAGCATTAGATATGTGTCTTAAGATAGTTGGTGTTAGATATGTATAAGTTTTGGTATAGATGTACATTAGATAAATAAATTCGATAGATAGGTAGATAGATATCGGTGTATAAATGTCGACATGCATACATTTGGATCGATGGGATTTATTCTTATTTATATATATATATATCTCTCTCTCCATCGCTTTCCATGATCAACTGCCCAGAAGAAAGCGCAAATTGTTTTGCAGCAACAGTTGAGTGGTCCCAATCGTGATTTGCATTGGCCATTTCGAAATGTGTTGAGCTTCGCTTCAAA
>Ga0126342_10022570_pt1 | contig 10374 bp, 8 predicted proteins | sample Cyp1metagenome_FD_92528 | JGI IMG/M metagenome (GOLD analysis project Ga0126342, IMG submission 92528) | Coral microbial communities from Lord Howe Island, Old Settlement Bay, Australia - Cyphastrea 1 metagenome | ecosystem: Host-associated > Invertebrates > Cnidaria > Coral ...
CCTAGGTTCACGGAAAGGACATCCACAAATTTGGGAAGGTCCCATCGCTTACCACACGTTTGTACAATAATGATATATGGTAAACTTGGGGGGTATCGCTTGCAGGAAACTGCTGCATTTATAAATATATATATATATTATATATATGTGATGAACTGTGAATAATATGTGATATTTGGGTATCGCTAATGTGGATATTAGAGAAATATGATGACATAACCTTGAAAAGGGGTGTCGCTAATTTGGGAAGGTCCCATCGCTTACTTACCTCGTGTTTTTAACAATTTCCATCAATTTCCATAAACCAATGTCCGTCGAATACATTATTAGTATTGCCGGGGTTTTTACGGTTGCTCATATATATATATATATATTTATATTTATGATTATATAGATACACAATTATATATGATTGTGTCTACATAAATAGGCCTCTTTTATATGCGAGATCATAATGTTTTCGTATCTCACCGAGGCACAAATGGCTGGGGCACCAGGGGCATCTGGGGACTCGAAATCATCACGCTGTCCTGCGAATGTTGTGCGAAGGAAGGATGTCGGTCTTGGATGTCTGGAAGGCCACTGAAAAGCGTTTCGAAAACCACAAAACTACATTGAACAATAAGGAAAACATCTGATAGTTATATAATATATATCCAAATACACTTTGATATGATATATATATGATAGTTATATATCTCAAATTATAATCTGATTCATGGTTGACCTACCCCTCTGAAAAATATGAGTTCGTCAGTTGGGATTATGATTATTCCCAATACATGGGAAAATTATCCAAATGTCCCAAACCACCAACCAGAGAAAAACATCGGGGTTTTTAAGTTTTGATGGGATTTAGTGAGATATCATGGGATACGTTTGATATGTTTTAATGAATTTTCACGGGATTTCATGAAGTCTCAGAGAGTTTCAGGAGGCGTGATGTTCATCTGTCCTGACTTTTGAAGAATTACAGCAACACTTGATGAATAATTGACTCTGTTCTTCAGTCCCTTTCCTCCTCTCAAGTATTTTTTTTGGATGAAGATGAAAATGCAACAACTTGGAAAGTTTGGATCTTTTGTGTGGTTGGTGGTTTGGAACATTTTTTTTTTCCATTTCATATATGGGATGTCATCCTTCCCATTGGCGAACTCATATTTTTCAGTGGGGGTAGGTCAACCACCAACCAGTTGGGGATGATTCCCCTTTGCTAACCAGCATTCCAGTGACATCACGGTGAGGCCATGGTAATTTCTGCAGCACTCTGTTGGGGACTGGTGACGCGATTTTTTGCACCGAAGAACCGGAACAGTCCTGGAACCTTGCTGGAACCTTCCGCTGTTGGGTTGCAAAGCTGGGCTAATCTGGGCTAATTAGTAGGTGTTCATGGAATCGTATAAGGTTTAACAAGGTAACGAGTATATAATATGAATGAAAATGAATGCAGATGGGATATAGCACCAACATATAAAAAACAACAAAAAACATATCTGGGTGGTTAAGAAAACGATAACGGCTAACATCTTATACTAGGATATGACTATTGCATACTAATGCTTAGTGACTTAGTGGATCTTGGTGGATCTTGGTGGATGGTGGATATCAGTTGTCTCACCGACAACATACCCTCTGGTAATTTCTTACATAGCTATGGTATAGATGGCCCATTTAGTGCAAACTGTGATTTACCCAGCTATAAAACGGTGATTTTCCAGTCCGCAAACTCAACTAGTTGACCAGAGGCTAACCTCCAAAAGAGCCATCTTGGATCATCTTGGATAGAAAAATGTGAAATAGCCACAAGGGATTTGGCTCATGCCAGTACCCATTTTGCCCCATTTTGGCGAATGACAATCCATGACAGTCCCATACGGGACCATCATACGAAATAAAACGTCATGTTTAAAGACACAGTTTCACCCAAAAGGATTGAAGATCTCAGACTACAGAATGTGCGTTTGTTTCGGATATCCCACGCATTTTTAAAACAATTCGGAAAAAAAACACACTGTCAATTCATAGCCTTGCCTGGATGAGGCTATTCCTGGACTCAGGTCGGACCCTTGAAGCGTCGATGTTGTCGCTGAAACGGAAGCTACGGGCCAGCGAACATGTGGTCATGTCCTGTGACTTCCCGAGTCCCCGAGTCAAGTCAAGGGAAATTGCTGATATGGTCTGAATATCTGAAATATGTGTTTACATGCGTATACATTATAGCTTTATCATGCTACTTTATGTGTATAGAAATATAGATTAATCTAATTATAATTAATTATACGGTAACTACATTTAAATATACGGACTCTTAAATATACGAAGAGGTATTTTAGACTACCTCCGGGAAGGTTTTCCTTGGCCCGCCCGGCCATTTAAACATACTGAATCCAATTCATTTAAACATACGGTAGCTACATTTAAATATACGAATTGAAATTTCATACTACCTCCGGGGGCCTCGCGGTCTGGCCCGCCCTCCACATATTTAAATGTCGTTACCGTATATGTATATACACATTATGATACATAGTATCATATAGTGTGTCCTACACAAAGGTCATCATAGATCTATCTGACTGTGGCTTGCCCTGCAAAATGGGAATCCGCGCATCTCAACAAATGATATGCGGCGGCATCAATCAGAAGTCAGATCACTTTGGGTCGATGATGATGATAATAATGAAGATGATGACAATGCCACTTCTGGTTGGTGGTTGAGCTACCCCCTCTGAAAAATATGAAAGTCAATGGGAAGGATTATCCCATATACTATGGAACATAAAAAATGTTTGAAACCACCAATCAGACTTATTTGTAAAATAATGATCAAGATGACAGATTAAATTATTCTATAGGCGTTCTGTTCGCAATTGAATGTAGCCACATTGTTTTGCCCGACTCCTACTGGGTCTTGGTTCTGCCACAAGCTAATATGTCTCAGGTATCTTCCGTTTGTCATGGACAACAGTGACAATCGACTGTTGCAAACATGGCTCAATCAGTTTCAATCAGTAATAAAACATGTATCAACAACGAGACGAAACACAATCCAGCCATCCTGCTGCGTATTGGTCCGCGCTGTGTCTGTCCTCACCCATTTTCACCTCGCTGGTGTGGTTTCCGTCGAAAACCGGGGCTTCAAAAAAGCGCCTCTTTGAAGGTCCTTGTTCAAGGATCCCTTGTGCGCTAGGCTATGAGGCTATCTGGGCAAGATGTTACCTCTTTTACATGTCAAATATATCAATTGCTCTTGGTGTTTAGGGTGGAGAGTTTTATTCCAAGTCATTAAGAGGAAGCACATTAACATGAACTTATGATATAAACGAGACATAGATTTACTTGAAGTCTTTCTCAGCTCATGAAAACAACAAAGCCCGAACTACGGCAAAAGGATTTGTGGCGCGCATTGTCACCTCTTTTTAGCATGATGCGCGCTTGCTTGCAGCGCAGGCTCATGCATGTGAGCAATGCGGCTGTGAAAGTCATACTGTATGGGATAGAACGGCCAGAAGTGTTCATGGAACAATAGAAGCAGTTCGGGCTGTAGCCGGCAGCCACAAGTCATACAAGTCTGGACCAAGGTTGAGAACTAATGCACCAGGTGCGAAGAAATTTCCATTCTCTCCCATCACAGTTTTTGGCCAGTTCTGAGTGGTTTTCTTTTCTGACTTCTTCCCATCAATCAATCAGAAAAAAGTCAAGGTGAACTCCTAAAGTGGTTTCGATGGTTTCTTCCTCCACATCCTTTATTATTCATACGTATATGATCGTATATGTTTATACTTTTTCCATCTTTTTCCCACTTAAATCCATCCACAATAACAGAACTGGCAAACTTCACTCGTAACTTTCTAGGGGCCGACGTAACTACCAAACTGTACTGGATATCCGCCCTCAGTTGGGTCTGGCGCCTAACCTCTCAACCAGGAATTCCATGGGAGTGCCATTCGTTCGTAGCGCCTCTGCAACGCAGCGTTGGCCAAGGCCAGGGGGCGGCATTTGTTTTGGGGAAATACAAGCAAGAAACAAATGGGTATGGGTCAATACCTATAGATACATTTTTAGTAGGATGAACATCCTTTTACCAGCTAGTTTGGGGTTCACTAGGTACCAGGGTTTTGACCCATCCCCAAATGACAACCATAGTGGGTTTGACAAACAAAGATGGAGATATGATCAACAAAGATTACATTCATTGTGGTTGGTTGAAGGGAAAATCTATGGGAGACACTACTTTATTTTAATGCATGAAATATGTGGCATATGTATGCATATCTGGCATATGTGTGCATATTGTCCCTTAAACCAACAAATCCAATGAAATGTGGGATGTACAAGTGGAGATGCCACCAAAACAGGTCACTGTACTACTGTATTTCTTCAAAGCTTGCCACAGGAGATCTCTTCGATTTGCGGCCCAAGATTTCAACAGGATGAAGCCATCAAAGCTCTTGTATCAATCAACTTTCCACTGAGAAATGTATGCTGAATTCAATGTGGCAGGATCTGTGATAAGCATAAATCATAAATGTCATAAATCAGGAATCTCATTGTTGATCTCCTGGATTCTCAGAGTGTCTCATGCAATAAGACTTATGGATAGGCCTTTCCAAAGAACTTTGGGCAACTGTTGAGGAACAACTCATCGAAACAGGAGGGAAGTGAACATGTTTTGTTCACCACCAATCATCTTGGTTGGTGGTAAAACCCCTCTGAAAAATCATGGAGTTCGTCAGTTGGGATGATGACATTCCATTCCCAATCTATTCCTGTTGTTGGTTTATAGCCTATTAAAATCACTATTCATATCACTATTAACCACTATGGTAACCAGAAATGTCCACAAACAATCCAGATTCGTTGGGATAAAACATGTTCTTTCACCACCAACCAGATCATCTCGGTTGGATTCCCATCTTTTTTCTGGACACATCTTCACCAATGTGGTTGAGCTAAAGTTTGCCAAGTTGTTCCATGCTATTTCACATTTCCATTGTTATCCCCCATATACCTAAAGTTATTCCTAAAGTTATTGCCTGTTCTTTCCATAGTTATACCATGTTAATTTCCATAGATCCACCATGCTTTTCGGCACATCATTCGGCACATCACTCTCTTCACATCCTTCGGCAATCACCACCAGGTCATCCTGTTCGCAGGCCAGGTCTGGATCCGCCTCTTTGAAGCTTCCGATCTTCTCCAGTAGCACCTCCTGTCTCAAGGCAGGAAAGGCACCCCTTGAATCTCTGGAAGAAACATGGTTTTTGATCGTTTTGATGTGGTTTTTGATGTGGTATAAATGGTGAGAAAACTAAAACTTACTAAAACTATATACTAAACCACATTATACCACATTAAACAGCTGAACTTTCAGATCTTTCAGGGGCTTCCCCTATCATTTCGAAGCACCATTGGTGAGCGAAAGGACAGGGCCTTCTCCAAGAGCAATTTTAGTCTCGCGAAAACGTGACCAAAAAACACTTTGACAGTCCGAATATTAGGATTTTCTGGGCGTCAAGATTGAATAATCTGAAAGGACATGCCCACGAGCCGTACGGATGGCTTCTCGGTTATATAGATGCATGCTGAACTCTTTCTCTGTCAGAACTCCCAAATCTACTTCAAAACCGACCAGAAATGCGCAAATTTGCAGGTTCCATTGGTGTTCCTTGCCTGAACCATACCACTTTGCTATCGAAAATCCAAATCGCTGATCGTCGCGGATGTTCATTCCAGCAAGCTGGGTTTGTCTGAAAATATGGTATATCTCTAAATCCGATGGTTTATCATCAGTTTACCATTAAAATGACCATTTGCTGGGTATTCCCTATTTTCAGACCAACCCATATGGGGCACCCTTTTTTTCGGAAAAATCATACATCATGAATCATGATACATCCCAAAATCATGGATTTGGTTGCTGGTTCAAGCTCATTATGGCCAATTCCAAGTGATTCATGATGAAATCCACCACTTTTATTAGGAGCGATACAGTTTTGTCGGAAAAAAAACACCGGCTTTGTAACATTTTGTAACCATAGTCAACAAAAAAATGCTAGTTCCGCGCATGTCATATTTTGACGGATAAATCCCATATGGGTCTTGATTGAAAAGCCGGTCCGCTAGTTGATCATCATAATCCCCGCGAAGAAAACCAAGCATTGGCTGATCTGGGGGAATCATTCTCCACCATTTTCAGGTGGTTGGTGGTTTTAACAATCTTGAAAAATATGAAAGTCAATGGGAAGGATTATCCCATATATGAAATGGTAAATAAACGTCATGTTTGAAACCACCAACCAGTCAGGTACCACACCCATAGTCCAACCATACGAAAAACTTCAACAACCCAGATCTCATCCCTGGACCAGCCATGAACCCTCACGGTCCATCGGTCGCCGCGCCTGTGTGGGTGTGCGCTGACGGGCCACTGCCTGTGTCCAAGGCAGATTTGGTAGATTTGGCAGATTTGAATTGCGATGTATGGCGGTTTTGCCATCAACATATGCGATGATTCAACTGTAGATGGCAAGTTTTTGCCTCCATTTGCCACCAACATATTTGTTTCATTGGGATAGTTGATGATAAATACTGAAGTATTTAGTTTTTTTTGTTTCGCCAGTCGGATGGTTGGCATGGCCAATATGCCAATCATGACCAGGCCTGGCTGGATTCACCGTGGATTCACCGTGGATTCACGTAACGAGGGTGATCTGACTTTCGGACTTTACCCTCTGGTGGTTTAATGGGATTTAATGGGATTTAATGGGAATATACCCTCTGGTAATTTAACATAGCTATTGAAAATTGCCATTTATAGTGAGTTTTCCCATTAAAAATGGGTGGATCTTTCCATAGTTTTTTGTAAACGTTTACCAGGCCGGGTAAGATGGCCCAAAGATCTAAAAAACAACTTTTGTCGAACAGGCAGAATTTCAGTCTGTAAAATCAACCAAGATACCGGTGGATACCGGTGGATCTTTGAATCACAACGACACGTACGTAGCCGACGTAGCTTTTCGAATTTCCGTTTCCAAAAGGATCATATCGAATCCAGTGAGTGAGTTCACAGTCATCAATACATCATCCCCACACAATGTTCATAAGTGTCAATTTGAATGGGCTGCCTTCACAATGGGAAAAAAACACAATCAATATATAATCAACACAAATTCCAATAGAACAACAAAAATTGTCGTTATTGTCATTTTTTTTCGAATACCATCGTTTTCTTCACAATGGGAACTCCACCTTTCATAGATTTTTTTCGAGAAGTTCTATTGTTGCCATTGTTCCATGGACGGTCGATTTCCATAGTCATTTTCCAATATTTATAGATGTAAATTCCAGAGATGTTCCAATATTTTCAGTAACGTTAATGTGTGTTAATATACACAATATATGTTCCAACCAATCCCCATGTTCATCAATTTTCCACATTCTGATGCCATCTCCACCTGGATCACGTCACCCAGGCGCCAGCCAAAGCGTGCAGCCTGATTGAACTGGAAATTCACCAACAATAGAATTTGAAACCAACAAATATCATATCTTTATAATATATACATATGCATACATACATATATATAAATGAGTATATGTGTATAACATGTGTATATATATATATAAATGATTATATATGTATAACATGTATATATATATATATATGTATAGGATTTAAGGAATAAATACAAATTCTGGTAGGCGACACCACCGAGATCGGCGCCCGGTCTGTTTTGGGAAACCCTGATATACAGAAACTTAGGAACATCGGTTGTGTTTAATCTATCCGTTTTTGAGTGTTTTTTTTTTTAGGTGGTGTTCGGAGGGAATCGGGAGGTGATGTTTCCGTCCTGTGTAAATGTTGAAGATCATCATGGTCACCCCAATTTCATCATATTTTTGACGACCCAATCCTATGTTACGAATTCAAAGCGGCGATTTTATATAAATTTTCGGGAATTTACTTGACTTCAGCACTCAGAAAACATGAGTTCCGCTGATCGTGGCGGTGTTTCATGGCTAAAATTACATAGATATGGACAATCCACCATTTAATGTTAACTGTCCAAAGGAAGGCATGGATGTCAAAACCTATAAATGTTGATTAAACAAAAGGACATGGTTTCAGTATCTATATATGATACCTATATAGTACATGATACCTACATTGTAGTTTCAATGTGTAATATATGATATAATATCATATAAATTTTATTGTATTATGTTATATTCTATTCTGTTCTACTATATTGAACTATATTATACTATACTGTCCTATATATATATATAAGCTGTCGATATAAAGAAATATTCATCATCAAACAATATATATATATCCAATATCTTCAATGTTGGGTATGGGAATGGCACCAGTGGTTAGTTATGGGCCAAAATGCTCTACCCAGGATGGGGATGGATGGGATGGGTGAATCTGGACGATTACATAGATACCCTCTGGTAAAAACAAACAGCTTGCTATTGAAAATGGCCATAGAAATAGTTGATTTCCCTATTAAAAATGGGTGGATCTTTCCATAGTTATGTAAACGTTTGCCAGAGGGTAGTCATCCAGTAAACACTGATCTTTTAACATTGGAAAACCATGATGCTGATACCGGTCCAAACCTGGCCATGAAATGATGTACTTTGGCCATACCACCTTGACCATAGTTTGTTTTGGGATTTATGATGCATGTATATATATATATATATGTGATATAACACTACAAATAATTATAACATACCTATGACAAACATACAACAAATGTATATATATATATATATATATATATCAATCTATATATGAAACATCATATATTAATTACATCTATTCTATGAAACATCCAACTATGTGCTGAAGGGTCCGACGGTAGCTTCCCTGCCTGCCGTAAACTGGGCCAACCAAGTCCAGGGATATACTATATAATCTAAATGTCGAAATACGGGATGTAACAAAGCACACACTTATACGCACAACTATGGTACATCCAAGACCCTGAAAGTCAAATAACTCAATTTCCCCACCAGAGTCGTAAGAATCCACGGTAATGAGCGTTTGGGATTTTATTTTTTTTTTAATGATTTGAAACATGTTGAAACATCCTTAAAAAACCAATCAATCGCAGTGACCCGATTTATCCGGACGATCTTCAGTGCATCTCACTTTCCCCCAGCCTCTGGTTTGGTAAAGGCTGTGATGACGCGATTTTCGATTCTGAGGCCCAGTGTCCTTCCAATGGATAGGCTTCTCTTTTTTCGGCATCACGGTGAAAATTTGCGCCCTGTAACAGGCCTTCAATAAACCCGAGAATCAGTGAAAGATCAATGGCCATTTCAGGAACCGATTCATTGGAGGTACCTACTATATATAAGGCCTATATAAGGCCTATGAAAGGGAATATCCCCACAACATATGGCCTTATATGGTACAGTACCTCCATTTTGGGATCCTGAAATTCCCATTGAAAAGGTTAAAATTTTATGTGCTATATAGTTACTATATGTATGGCAGTGTGTCAAAACCCTGGTACCCCTGGTGAACATCAAAATAGTTGGTAAATGGATGTTCATTCCCCTGAAAATGGTATTAATAGGTATTGACCCATACCCATATCTATATATAGATATCAGCTAACAATCCCAAGACCTGATAAGAAACCTTCTTCCTCTCTTCGTGTTTGCTTCTCTTTGATTACTCGCTTCGGAGTACCCCAAAATCAAGAGATCCAAAATTTCAAAGGAGGTTCCGTGACCTGTTTGACGCTGTAAAACATTCATCAAACGGAGCGACGTCTGGTTGGTGGTTTCAACCTACCCCTCTGAAAAAATATGAGTTCGTCAGTTGGGATTATGACACTCCCAATATGTGAAAAAAATGTTCCAAACCACCAACCAGTTGTATTGCACCTGAATATAGGTCATTCATTCATCACAGACAAAGCAATGTTCGTTCAATTCAAACACTGACCAAATCTCGGCTTTGAGGGGTTGCATTTCTCGACTCATCTTCACTTCGTACTGGTAACAAACGGTAAAAGCAGTCGAAGGCTGTCAGTTTGACATAATTTGACACCTGTCCTTTCTGCGCCAATCAACTCTGCAATCACAATCTTGACCTCACCACAATGGTTGACCGACCACGCTGAATCATCGATGCCAGACTCTTTGGGTCAAAGTAATATCTGCTGAAGTAAGACATGAACTACTGACAATATGAATATGAAGATATAGAGTCAACTGACATTATCCTGTTTTTCCCCACCTGCCAGGTGAGGGTTGTTAGATTTTATGTCAGTTGCCTCCTCCTGCCTCGTCCTCCTCCTCCTCCTCCTCTCCTCCTCGTCCTCCTCGTCCTCCTTGTCATCCTTGTCG
>Ga0126342_10022571_pt1 | contig 10374 bp, 11 predicted proteins | sample Cyp1metagenome_FD_92528 | JGI IMG/M metagenome (GOLD analysis project Ga0126342, IMG submission 92528) | Coral microbial communities from Lord Howe Island, Old Settlement Bay, Australia - Cyphastrea 1 metagenome | ecosystem: Host-associated > Invertebrates > Cnidaria > Coral ...
AATTCACGCCATGCGACGACAGACTGAGCATGCCAGCTCGGTGGCAAAAAGGGGCCGACTTGCAGACCAGCAGTTCCACATGAAGGCTCCTGGGAAAGGGTTCCAGCTACCCAAGTATTTCTATTTGGTAGCGGAGCCACGGTTGCTCCTGCTGCTGTTAGTCCTGGCATCCTTGTTGGCGACGCTTCTGGTTTTTGATCTTCAGCCTCAGATGACCTTTACCATGTTCAGTGCAATTCTGGCTAAGTGAACAACTGTGAGTGCAAGTGCAGTTGATGTGGACGGTGCTTCAACAACGGAGAGCGGCGCAGCCCTCCAATCTTCAACTGATGAGCCATCAAAGATGCTTGATATGTATGTGACAGCAGCTCCAACAGGTGTTCAGTTCGATGCTGATTCCAAACGACTGACAACTTCGATTAGAGCGATTCTGGCAACCTCGACAACAACAGCAGTTGATGAACCGCGTATGGTTGCAGTTTTGCAAAGAGCTTTGACGAAGTCCTGCATGCGTGCGGAGGATGCCATACAGCGTTTGGAACAGTTACAAGCCTCGATGCAGGGAAATTTGGGACCTACAGAACTGGTGCACCACCTCCGGAAGGTGGGAATCTTGGAGAACGATGACGACCTTGACGAGACCAGCTTCTTGGAACAAGGTTCTTCAGATGAAGTCTTCAAGCCCAATGCGACGCCTCTGCAGCATGATCGATGGTGGTTTGAGTCTGATATGGATGAACAGTACAACTTTTCTGTTTCCGGTCGGACGAACATCATAACAAATTCTGCTGTATTGCAATCAGTGCATGTGAATCTTACCGAACAACAGAATCATGCCGATGTTGGACAATTGGCTTCAATGCTGGTGCATGGCAGGCGACCGGCAGGTGAACTGAAGTCAATGTCATGGGTGAAGCGCCACAGACTTCACCTTGTGATGGTTCTCATCGGAACAACTGTGATCATATCAGCCATTTCTGCAATGAATCCTGGACAAAGGTTCAATCAAGGTGGTCGTGCTGGCTACACTGCAGACGTTGGAGCGGCCACACTCAAAACACCTCCAGCGTGGTCGCTGGAAGGGTCTGGATCCTACTCCTTGCGGTCCTGGCTTTCGGACGTGGTTCTATGGGCAGGAGCCACAGATCTTGAGCCGGAAAGGCAGGGACCAGCTGTTGCTTTGGTTGTGACTGGAGCAGCTAGGGATCTGGTTAGAGAGCTTCAACCACAGGAGCTACGTGATGGGATTTGGGAACAAGGCACTCACATCCCAGGTCTCATGCTTCTTTGCAGGACGTTGGCACGACATTATGCACCTCATGAAACTGAAGTTCAAACAAGAGCCATGGCTGAGATGATGGGATTTGCCAGACTCCCCAACGAATCCATTGATGGTAGCCTTGCAATGACAGAACAGCAGTTCAACCAGCTTCTTGATCGATTGCGACGAGTGGGTCACATGGCTAAAGGACAATATCAGCCGCCGCATCGACAAGGGGCCACTGGTGATGTTGGTTCATATCACTATACTTCCCAACCTTTGATCAGCCGCATCCGATTCCTGGAACGGGTTTTGGACCTGACTATGAAGCCTACTACAGAGGTCCAGCTGTTTGGGGTTCAGACAATGAAGCAGCCGCAGCATTTCAGAACCCAGTCACTCCAGACATGCCAATGCCAAGTGGGATGAATCAATCCAGTTTTGCAGCAGTTCCCATAGCCGCTGGTGAAGAGCAATGTCCAAGATGCGGAATGTACTACATGGATGATGAGTTTTCCTCATGCACTGACACCGACAATGGTGAAACCGACAATGAAGCCAGCATGTTGTATGGTAATCTCAGTGAAAATGATGCGAAATTGGGGAATGAACTGTGCTGTATGAGGCATACATGGTTGCAAAGAGAAGATGGCGTAGGTTCTCCAACAAGCCTCCAAGAAGATACCGTAGGAACCACTTTAATAAGTTTCGCCATCAGTCCAATGTCCAAAAGTTCAAAAGGTTTGGCAGCAGCTACGCCGCATTCCTTCCTCCAAATGCTTTCGCAGCTCACAGGGGACCAGGGGGTAAATCAGGTGGTAAGGATAAGGGAAAACGATCCAATCCAAGGGGTCGAGATGGTCAGCCGTTGAAATGTTTCAAGTGTGGTTCAACTGAACACCTTGCCCGACACTGTACAAAGCCTGATGCATCCGCCAACATGAGCATGCTGGTCGCCCCGACCAATCCAGTTGGTTTGCAGTTTTTCACCAAGGGTTTTGCATCCGAGCATCCGTCCGAGGTAGGGTTAGGTTCTTCTGCTTCCAGTGTTGCATCATTTCCAAGCGAAGCTGGAAGGATGATCTTGAGTCACTCCGAAGTTTTTTCTGTAGTGAACAAGGGAAAGGTTGAATCTGTAGGTGACTCCGATGATGCCGATCGTTTTGCAGAGAACGTGCCACGTTTTCCTCCTCCGACTGAAGTTGCTCCAACAGCCGAAGAACTGCAGTTGCAATCAAATGCTTTGCCACAGGGTTCGAAATGGATGTCTTTCACCACTGGTAGTTTGAACAGCATTTCAAGTGTTGTTGCAGCCACACAGGATGATCAGACTGAACGACAGGTTTGTAATCTCTTGGAAGCTCCAGTACAAAGGCGATCAAAGATCAGCCAACACAAAATGATCAACTTTCCAAGTCTCCTCGCCGAAAGAAGCAGCAGATGTCAGAACAGCATAGGGAAGTTCGTGCAGCCACAACTTTGCAGTTGTCGCAGTTGTTGAACAACATGTCCAACTCAGGTGCAACAGCTTCTGATGCTGATTCAGCTTCTTCCTTACCATGGTGGGAGACAGCAGACCGTGATGAAGGTCGTGATGGGGCTCCTTCCTATCACACTATGCGCACAAGAACTTCTGATGGACGCATAGGTTTGCTTGTTGATCCTGGAGCCCATGATAATTTAGGTGGTGAAAACACCTTGCGGAACTTGGAGTTGCAACTTGGGGTGCGTGGAAGAACACGTGAGCTCAGTGCTCCTTTGCATGTTTCAGGTGTAGGACGTTTGGCCCAAACTGCTGAGACCGCCGTCACAGTTGACTTTGACTTGCCGATGCCTGCACTTGGGATTGAGCAAGGAACGAGCAGTTCCTTCACAACTCCAATTTTGCCTGGAAGTGATTTGCCGTTGCTCCTTGGTTTGAAATCACTGCAGTCCAAACGAGCCATTTTGGACACACATGGCCGCCTCTTGATTTTGCCTGGCGCTGGTGGAATTGAGTTTCGTGTGTCTCCTGGTTCAATGGTTCTTCAGTTGGAACAAAGCAACAGTGGACATTTGATCTTGCCTATGAGGCCACCTTCAAACCCGATAGATCCTAGAACTGTTCGGGGTGATCGTGAAAGATTGAATGAAAGGCGTTTGAATTTCAACGTCCAATGCAGGGAGACCAGAACTCCTTCGCCTGTAAGAACACCTGTGCATGAAACTGACTATCGTCAAAGGCTGATTGAACGTGAAGATCACCGAGGTCAGACATGGGTGATTGGACGTGCTGTTGACGCCGTTGTTCCAAGTGCGCCAAGGACACTTGCACCTCCAAGCCTGGGAACAACCACCAGTGTCAGACCAGCTCCAATTGAACCAGCTGGTACATCAAGTGCTGCAAGATCTGAAGGTGCGACCAGTGCACCAAGCAATAGTGAACCGAGAAATGTCTCAAGAACACCAAGAGCCCGCGAGTCCAATGGTGGACCGCCTGATGCCGCAGGTCCTGAAGCCTGACCACATGCCGCCAAAGCTGTAGGAATTCATGTTGCTCACACCAAAACCTCTAAAACCAAAATAAGTAGTAGTGAGCTTGCAGAGACTGTGCATGTTGAAGGTAATGCGCTTGATGTGAAGCCAGTTGGTGTACAACACTTGGTTGAATGTGGTGCATGGATCGTTTCAGACCAGTCGGGCCTTAGACAACGACTGCTGCAGCTGAATGGTTTTGGACCAGTGTTTGCCATTTTTAATGACTTGCACTCCAAAGGCAAGTTTGACCAGTTGGCCAACCAGCTTGCAGCCTCAAAACCAAAATTGCTTTGGGTTCGATTGGCAGGACCAGCCTGTGGTTCTGGAAACCGACGTGATGACCGCAGGGCTTCTTTCTTAGTTCGCCTAGTATTGCAGCAAGTTTCACATGGTAGACTTGCAGTCTTGGAAGGTAATGTGCGCTCAGAAGGTTGGAACTTGAGACCAGTCCAAGAACTAGCACAGCTAAACTTGCGGGAATCATTGCATGTGTGGTGTAGGTATCCAACTATAGATGATGATGCTTGCAGCGCAGTCACCAGAATTTGGTCGAATGCAGAGTTGGCATCTTGTGCCGAATGCCATTGCAGGACTGACAAAAGACATTTCACCGCCAAGCAGTTTCATGTTGCACAACAACAAGCCATCGAATCACTCATGCTGTCCGATGTGATTCGTCAGTTAGCTCAGGTAGTGTCCGACGCCCGTGACGAACAACCTGAGTTGAAATCAACTCTTTCTTCAAGTGCCGATGCAGTTCGCATCAATGCACTCTTAAGTGAGCCAGATCAACCCAATTCCAACAGTGCTATCCATAAAAGAAATTCTTCTTCTTCTTCTAAGACCAATCGACCAACTACCTCTTCTAGAGCTATAACATCAAATGCCTTATCTAGTGCCAACACTTCAAAGACCATATCAAATGCGACTTCTTCAGATGAATAATTATATCTACTACTTCTCAAACCTTATCTACAGCGATTCGCAAAGTCTCTTTTGATCCATCAATTGCCTATAGTCCTCCTCCAATAATTCCTAATAGGGTAACCCTAATTCTTGCCACAGCCAATGCATCCGAAAGCAGCCGTGCATCCGAGCAGCCGCCGATGCAGCACGCCTTTCCAACTGAGTCTGCCAACCGGCAGAAAGAACGTAAGAAAGCAGGGCTTGAACCTAAGAAAAGAAAGCAGATCGTAGAACAACACCAAGATGATGTCGGTGAAGATCTCAGTAGCATTTAGTTCATGATGCAGAAGTTTCTCATTTTCTTGAAGAAGCTCAACATAACAATAACTTGTCCGACTGAGCACATGGTGTTTTCTCCTTTGCTTTTGGAATGGCCAACAGTTCCAATGCCAGTTCGTGCAGCCTTGCCGATAATTTTGATGCCTTGTGTGAACATGCCGAAGTTTTCCTTGGCCAATGCGGCCGACACATACATGTTTGCGAGATGTTTGGTGGTAAAGGTACCACATCCACCTTGTGCACTCACCTCTTCGGTTTGACAAGTGGAAAGAACTTTGAGATTAAATGTGGTGTTGACCTAAACACTCCTGAAGGTGAACGTCAACTGTTTTTTTAATCTCAATAAGTTTAATCCGGATGTTGTTGTAATGGCACCTCCATGCAAGGGTTTTGGTCCTTGGGTGCACCTCAACATGTTAATAAATCCACTTGCAGTTCGACAAGCTCGTGCCGATGGTGTGCCGCTAGCTAAGCTGTGTGCACGCGTTGCTGAACACCGCCTCTCCAGGGGTAAGCATTTCATACTTGAACAGCCAAGAACCAGTTTAGTGTTTCAAATGAAGGAATGGTTAGCCCTTGAACATGTTTTGTACACCGCCCACTGTGATCAATGCCGCTTTGGTTTAAGAGATGCCGCTGGTGTGCCATTGAAGAAACCAACACGTTTTGTTGCCACAGATCCCATGTTGATCGCTCATGTTGCCAACAAGTTTTGTCATGAAAACCATGATCATGGCAAAGTAACTTCAAGTGCCGAAAATTGGCCAATGCAGTTGTGCAAGAAGCTTGCGCTTGGAATTGCCGACTTGTTATGCGGTAACCTTTATAATGTTTCTTTGGTATACTTCCCAACCTTTTCATGCCCAGGTTGCCGAGGACACCAACGAAAAGATGAGGCTCGCCACACTCGAACAGGTGACTGTAAATATCCAAATGCTGAGTCATCTGACTGGCAGTGCCCTGGTTGCAAGAGCAATGCACATCGCTCTTCCAACACTCATACTCTAGGACCTGACTGCCGTTGGGCCATTTCCTCAACAAGAGATGCAGGTGGTGGGAGAGCTCGCAGGGGTCATCATCCCAGAGACCCTGCTGTTGCTGCATCTAGAGATCCAACTGCTAGCTTGCGATTGCCCGCTGAAGCTGATGTGCCAGTTGCTGGCGAAGCAGTTGAGCCTGGACGCTTGAGTCCAGAAGAAGCAGCTCGCCGACGAGCCTTAAAACGTTCCTCAGAAGTTCAGGTAGGATCTGACCCAGATTTAATTGATGCAGCCGGTGCCTCCGGTTCTAGTGCAGCCAGATCTTTAGCCATAGCGAATGAACCTGCCGATGCTCCAGCAGCCGATGGTGGTTTAGCTGCTCCCAACGCAGCAGATGCCGAAGCCATCATTCCAGTAGCAGATCAGCCAACTTGGCGTCGCTTTGACCTACGGACCTCACTTCAGTTGTTGAGGTCAGTAGGACTTGGTGTTGTCAGAAGATGCTTGCGTAGCATATAAGATGGTATCATGCACCTTCTAAAAGAATGACCATTCTTTTGACAGCCGCCGGTGTGCCAACTGATGTGTTGTCTCAAATACCAGATGTTGTTGCAACTTGTGATGTTTGCCGAGCATGGCAAAGACCTGGAAACCGTTCCGTGGTTTCAACGAAGTTGCCTGAGCGATTTAACCTGCAAGTTGAGCTTGACTTGCTGTTTGTTGGTACCCATGTGATCCTTCATATGATTGATAGATGTATAAGATGGTCCGTTGGAATTGAAATCCCCGACAGAACGACCGATTCAATCTTGAATGGGATCCGTGATGGTTGGATCAACAATTTGGAGCACCTTCCGAAATGATCTCCGACCAAGAAGGAGGTTTGAATGAACATGCTGCCGCAGTTCTTGAACAGTTCCAAATAAAACTTCACTTGAAAGCGAAGGGTCAGCATGCAGCCATGATAGAACGCCACAATGAGCTCTTGAGAAGACAGATTCATTTAACTGACCAGCAGGCAACCAATGATGGCCTGCGTGTTTCTTTCACTCAGATTCTCAATGAAGCCTTGTTTGCCAAGAATGTTTTGCTGCAGTACGGAGGGTTTTCTCCGTATGAAGCCCTGTATGGGCGCACTCCTCCTTTGCTTGATGTCATGTCCATAGAAGATGATCGCGAGACTGAAAACCCTGCAAAGTTGCGTAACCTTGCTGTGCAGTCCATGTTGCAAGCCGCAGCCGAAGACCGCATTCGCCGTGCCAATGCCACAAAGTCTAGGCCTGCAGGTGAACTTAAGGGTTTAAGCCTTGGTGACTTGGTCGATATATGGCGACCAACCTTGACCAAGGATGTGCCGCGCTGGAATGGCCCAGCGACTGTAGTAGATCTCACAGCGATTCCTGACGGAATCATCGGAGTGAGATGGCAGGGTAGAAACTTGCAGATTCGTGTTCAAGTCTGCCGTAGAGCCCTGGCGTTTATGTTTGCGCCTATCTTCTTTGGAGGTGAAAGTTCACCAATTGAAGTGCTTAGAATGGCAGCCGAAACTTTCCAAGGATGTATGCGTGTTGGATGGTTCCGAAAACAAGACCAATGGATTGCTTGTGAAGGCAACAAGGAATTTTCCGATGCACTTGTTGCTGGGTTGCATGTAGCAGCCGTGAAATTGCAACTTCTAAGAACCTTCAGCTTCCGTTTTGGCCATGGGGTCCGCACCATTTCAGGACTGTTTTGCGATGAGTGTCTCTTGTGCTGGTGGGAGCCAGGTAACTTCCACAACTGGTATCATGCTTTTGCTGATGGCAGCAAGGCCATAAACTTGTCAACCTTGGGACACAGCGAAAACATTGCCTTTGTTCAGTTCCTCATGGAAGACGGTGTTGCGATTTCTCACTTGCGGAAGTTGAACGCAGAAGTCTCTAACATCGGCGGAGTGCATGAACTTCGAATGCCTTTGACTAGAAAAAATCCTTTGGAAGTAACCTCAGAAAATAGAAAAACCCGAAGTAGTAAAACCAAAAGCATAACCGATGACCCTGATAGACCTGCAATCCCTGATCCAACTAATCAGCCTTCCAAGTCTCCTGAAGTTTATGAACTTTCCCCTGATCACTCAGGTGCCGAAGATGTTGACTTGGATGTACTTCCGGACGAAGGTCAGCCGACTGAGTCCGAAGAAGTTGTTGGATGGGTGTGCTCAGCCGAGCCACCAATGCAGCCTTGCCTGTTTCAAGCCGAAGCCATTGTGTTTTGTTGTGATAGATGATGATGAACCAGCCGAACTTAGCTTTGAAAATAAGATGTTCCCTTATTTAGTCCATCCCCAAGTTAGTTAAACTTGCTTAAACTTGATGATGCTTGCGAGATGGTGTTTAACTATCACAGCCATGCCAATGATGTTGAAACTAACGGTCCAGTCATCAAAAGATCCATGAATGTGTTGACTCGTGAAGAAGCTTTGCAGAATGCTGATGCTTGCAAAGCCGCCATGATCAAAGAGCTCAACAGGTGGATCAAGCACGGTGCGTGGAAAAGGATGCCTCTGTCCGAGAGCCGCAATCTTCTTAAGTCCAAGTGGGTACTCAAATGGAAGATGATTGGTGGTTCCAAAGATGTGAAGGGTCGTCTTGTGGCCCAAGGTTTCCAAGACCGTCAATCCATAAGTACTTTTGCAGGTACCACTTCGAGATGGGGACAGAGAATCATCATTGCACTTGCTACCCAGTTTGGATGGCCGTTGTACAGTGCCGACATTTCCGAAGCATTCTTGCGTGGTATAACCTTAGGAGTTGTCCAAGGAAGATTCCGCTCAACCCTTAAGAGTTGTTGAAATAGCCCTTCCAACGGGCACTGAAGAACTTCTTCAATCATTCCCAGGGTATGAAAGCTACAACTCTGGAACTGAATGTCTTTCTTTGTTGAAGCCTGGATTTGGATTGAAGGATGCTCCACGCCTGTGGCATGCCGCACTGCAGCGTGTGCTGAGAAAATGTGGTTTGTGCGCGGTCCAAACCGACCGACAGTTGTTTGTAAAGCATAAGAATGGTAAGCTGATTCTAGCCCTCTCAGTCCATGTGGACGATATCAAGATGACAGGCCTTGATGATGAAACAAAATCTGTGCTCAAAACGCTTTCTGAACACTTTGATGAGTTGATGTTAGAGTGTGACAACTTTGAGCATTTAGGCCTTAAACATGTCCTTGAGTCAGATGGCTCTAGAAGTATCAGCCAAGAGCACTATGTGAAAGAGCTGCGCTTCATTTCCGAAGCTGAATGCCGAAATGATGTCGAAGTGTCTCCAACTGTCCGTTCCCAGTTCATGAGTTTGCTTGGAGGCATAGCATGGACGGTCCAAAGACGTCCTGACATTGCAGTTTTCACATCCGCTCTCCAGAGGAAACTGCAAGCAAGGATGTTGTTCATCTTAATAGGGTTTTAGCTTACCTCAAGCGAAAGCCTCTGAAAATGACTTATAAGAAGGTAGAACATCCATGGAAGTTGTATGTCATCTCCGACTCCAGTTTCAAAGGAGAAGACCTCTTGCCATGAAAAGTGGAATAATAGCATTAGGTGATAGGTATGGTCCTAAGCTTGGTGATAACAGTCTTCAAATCATAGAGTTTGTGTCCAAGAAACAGAACCGTGTTTGCCGAAGCACTTTCACAGCCGAACTCTATGCTGCTTTGGATGTTGTCTCGCTTACTAGTGTCATCAACTTGGCACTGACCGAAGTCCTGACTGGTTGCCAAAGTGCCAGTCGAATGGCAGAGATCCAAGAGACCGGATCAAATGCCCTTGAAGCTGACTTGTTTCTTGATGCTAGGTCTGTGTTTGACAGTATCTCAGCCGCAGATACCAAGAGTACCGCAGATCGCCTCATGCATATCCACGCCTTGAAGTTGAAAGAAATTCTTGCTATGAGGATAGCTAACCGAATGATATGGGTTGACACCAGAGATATGTTGTGCGATGCCTTGAATGAGGGCAATGTTTCCAGAGATGCAATACGCATTGCCTGTGCAACTGGTGTATGGAGGATCACCAATGCCTTCAAGCATGTCGAAGCAAGGACCAAGTCTGAGACTTGATATGTTGCCGATGTGTTTGCTTGAAATCTCCGACGCCCAAAGGAGATCCTAGTGACGAAACATCCTGAGTTGAAATGTACACCTTAGCTGCCCCACTTCAGCATCCATGCCATGTCGCGAACGACCGCTGCCTACAAGGCTCGAGTTGATATCCCATTGGCCTAACAGGCCGGCTTTACGCCCGTGAATTCACGCCATGCGACGACAGACTGAGCATGCCAGCTCGGTGGCAAAAAGGGGCCGACTTGCAGACCAGCAGTTCCACATGAAGGCTCCTGGGAA
>Ga0126342_10022572_pt1 | contig 10373 bp, 9 predicted proteins | sample Cyp1metagenome_FD_92528 | JGI IMG/M metagenome (GOLD analysis project Ga0126342, IMG submission 92528) | Coral microbial communities from Lord Howe Island, Old Settlement Bay, Australia - Cyphastrea 1 metagenome | ecosystem: Host-associated > Invertebrates > Cnidaria > Coral ...
ATATATGTGTATATATATATATATATATATATATGTGTGTATGTATATATATATATTTAAATATGTGTATATATATATATGTATATCTATATATATATATATATGTATATATATATGTATATATATGTGTGTATATATGTATGTATATATATATATGTATATATATACTATATATATGTATGTATGTATGTAAATATATATATATTACATATACGTCATGCATATATTGCCCCCATATGAAATCTTCCCCCTTCCCCCCTGTGGCTGGTAGTGCCCTTGTATATTCATACCTACAGTATGTCTTCCTCTTTGCATGCTTCCATGTACTGCCCTTATATGAGATCTTCCCCCTTCCCCCCCTGTGGCTGGTAGTGGCCCCCCCCCCACCCCATTGAGGGGGAGTGGAGAGACGGAGGAGGGGACATATATATAGAGCATTTATTTGTTTGTTTATAGACTGATTTGTTATCATGTATTATCATTCATTTAATATATGTTTGGTTGGCTGGTTGGCCAACAAAAATCGGTTGTAACCGCATACAACTTCTATAAGACAGGTAATAGGATGGTCATGTCTGGATCAAGCTTTCTCATGCGATGCGGCCCAGGTGCAACACTATTCTTTTGCGAATTCGAATCGAAATATCCAGTAATTGTGGGGGGTCCAACTTTCGAGCCATTTCCCTCCGGAAAAAATGTTGGAACCTCGCTGTATTTGGCATCATCGTTCCCGCATACCTTGCCGGCCTTACGAAATTTGCAATTAATTTGTATTTATCCATCCTTTCATGTGAAGGTGAATAATGACTTTGAGCCATTTGCCACGGCCGTCGAAAAAACTGGTTGATGGTTGCACCCCCCCCCTTCAAGAATATGAAAGTCATTGGGGGTCAGCGTCCCATTTCTTTGGTTGGAGAAAAGCAAATTTTGAAACCATCACCTAGATTTAGTTGGTTCATATTCGTTCTATATCACGTTATTTCTCCCCATGATTGAGGAAATAGTAGAAATGATTTACAGAAATATGCGTGTATATATGGGTTTGTCTGAAAATAGGGTATATTCCCAAACAAATAGCCATTTAATAGGGATAATGATCATTAACCATTGGGTTTAGGGGTACACTATTTTCAGACACACCCATATGTTTATTTATTTATTCACTTTTTTAGGGGTTCTCAATCCTCAGCCCCTGCCCCTGCCGCCAAGCTCCTCGATGTTATACTGGGCGGCACTTTCGAACATCTTCGTCAACGCCTTGGCCAGGTATGCATCGGGTGAGCTAATCAGCCCAGACTCCATGGCGAGGTGACAATAGGCTTATGATGTGTGAATTTGTCTGAACAAATTAGGGGAAAACCCATGAAAACCCGTAACTCCATTTGTTTTGTTCATCATTATCCTATATTACCCCCAAAAAATGGTTGCAGCTGGGGGTATGCCCCGTTTTTCAGACAGACCATGACATGCCCACATGGGCATTCCCATTGTCGCTTCCAGTTCACACAACTGTGAAATCACCAAAATCATCTATAAAGGGGCCATTGTCGGCATTCAAAAAGTTGTTCGTTTACGCCAGCGTACAGTAAATGAACATAGATATAGATAAACTGTGAACAGTCACCAAGCTGTTTATCCATATTCTAATAGTTTATCCATATTTTAGTGAATGATGCTAATTTATCCATATCCACTTCGGCCGGCTATGGGGATGATTCGCCTTAGCTGTGCTCCATCCTTGGCGCAGAGAAGTCCCTTTATCCCTCAATCATTGGGTCGGTGAAAGTGATCAATTGCTGGAAACCATTGTTTTTACATGTTTTTACCAGTTTTCCCACTTCAACTCTAGGACTCTTAAATGGTACAGTACCTAATATGGCTTTTAACCATGTTGTAACATGTTTTAACAACCAAATTCCGGAAGCCTAAATGTTAAGGGTCGAGAACGAAGAAGCACACCAAAAAGTTACTCATCTGTCACCTCGGGGGCGTCAAGTTTGCCACTAACACTAACTGCCACAATGATGGTGATGATGAACTCATCCAATTCTTTTAAAAGAAATGGCGGTAATGTTAATGGTAAACCATGGTAAACCCAAAAGAATTAGATAGCATTAGTATATATATATATACCTAAGGAATCAAAAACCTACAAAAATGTAGGTCTTGTTGGAAGACCTCGGCTTTTCCACCTGATATCACCAAAAACACCGGCATTTGATCAAAAACCCTTGTTTTTCCCAATATTCCTATATATTCCTATGTATAGGCCCTGTTCATAGCACTTTCATCACCCCAAAAATTTGCTACCAGGAACGCTGGGGTGGCTCAAAGGAGCCATAATGGTCGACCCTGAAATGGGAATATCAGCCTCAAAAAAGTAAGGGATCTCATTTTGAAATTGTTTCTGGTTTTCAGGATTTGAAATCTGGTGAGGTGACAACAGCACCATTGCTACATCACAGGGGGCTGAAGATTACCATAGTTTGCCCTTGTGCAAATGACCTTTCAAAATCATTGTGCTTTCTTAACTTGCAAACTGCTAGGCGCTAGGGAAAAATCATCCGAGAAGTCCCCAGATACTCCAATGTTGGATGAAACAATGGTTAGATACCCCATCAACCTGAGCTGCATCGACAATATCTTTTTGTAGCCGCCATGGGAAACCGCTGGTGACGCGGAAAGAAACTACAGGCGCGGAGGCTCCTGCTTGCAAGTGCGGGGCCAGAAACTGCCCTACAAGGTTAGCAATATATATATATAACTAACCAACAAATCTATCATATACAAAGAAGCTGTCAAAACTCATGGCCACTACATCGGCAAAATTGGAAGATCACCTAGAAGACAACTTGGGCAGCCATTGGGCTCAATCCAGATCCAGGGTTTTGACAGCACGGTCTTCACCTTGCAAGACGTACAGCCTGAGGTAGCTGAAAAGAATTTATGGAATGCTACAAGAATCTTGCGGCCCAGGCCTACACTGCTGGCCGGGCCTTGTTCCCGCACATGCCCAAGGGGCACAGCATCACAGCATGGAACACGTTGTCTTTCAGTTGAAGATGGATTTGGATCTGCAGGAAAGCGCGCAGCATTTCCTGAACCCGCTTTGTCATTCTGTTCAAATCTCAGAAAACTTTGTAGGGAGAACTCGAGGATCTCCCGCAGAACGGCTCCGCATCCTATAAACATTCGCGCAAAGAGGGTTTCATCAAGACTTGAGAAAATAAGAGCCGCATTGAGCAGGGCTGTGGATGATCGGGCACTTGTGGCCATTGCTGAAAATAGGAATTTTGAATATAAAGGTTGTTTGCGCTGATGTTGTTGGCATCTTTATTCTGTTGTATGAGGCATGTTCTATATTCCATGTGCGTGTAAGTGCGAGACACGCTGCTGAGGTGGGCATCGGTTCAACATTATCAACATCTCTTAAACCAGGAGAATCCAAACCCTCGGGTTTTCCCCCAAAACCCCGGTTTTTTTATGGGACCTACGTTTTCATAGGTTTTGGATTCTCTTGGTATACACCATTCCTAATGACTTGCCCGAAATAGAGATCAAAACCATTCGGACTTGGAGCTCTATGGAAATTGTGGTTACCAAATGAATCCTCACCGCGAAAGGACATCGCCGCATCGGCCAAGGAACGTTCATAGCCATACAGCCGAAGACCGCTGGAAGGGCGATAATTTGCACTGCACGATCCTGAGCATATTTGACGTGGGAAACCCGTTTCCATAAACCTACCATGACTGGGGATGGTAAAAAAACACCCATAAAAACGGTAGTTTTAGGGATAGCTTATTACTGCATGAATGGGGTCTACAGTATCCCTTGCTGCAGCTTTCTGCGGTGCGGCGGAGATATCTACCATCAATCCTATACTTGGTGGCGAAAAAAACCATACATCGTGTTTGGTGGCTTAGTTCACCCCAGTTTTTTTTCGGTGGACATAAAGACGCTATACTTACCCTACTCAAAAAACAGGAGTTGAAACTGTACTGGTTGGTGGTTTTAACCATGTTGAAAACTATTAGTCAATGGGAAGGACTATCCCATATATTATGGAAAAAAATGTTTGAAACCACCAATCAGATGGTTTATTGCGATTTGGGATGTTTTTTTTACCCACCTTGCGATTGCAAGCAACTCAGCGATTCCGTTTGGGGGCACCGGAAATGGCAGCCATGGCAGCCATGGCACATGCTTCAGAGTGCCAGCTCCTCGGCGGATTTCATTCACATGCTGACCTGTCCTGAGGGCGGAACTCTTCAGGAACCAGTTGTCGGGGATATCACAATGGGGATATATATATATATATCATATCATAGAAATCATATATATATATATCATATATAATTATATATATATCATATCATAGAAATCATAGAGATGTTTTAAAACGGCAGATGTCGCGCATATCATCAAAAAGATCCAATAAGACTGTTTGAAGTCAGGCTTCTATTCCCCTTTTTTAACGACAAAGCCCTATGGAAGCCTCAAGTTTTATCCTGCTGGGTGGTCAAATCCTCCCCGGTCGAGATTTCTTTGGTGCAACGGTCTTTTGGTGGATGGTGATCTAACACATACCGACAGGTCGAATAGGCCGAAGAGGTCTCGTGGATCCTGGTGTTCCTATGGCCCCCAACACGATCGATAGCAATCTCGGCGAAACTCGGCTCTCGATTCCAGGGAGATGAATGGAGACAATCATGAAATCCATTGATCAATGGATTGGTTTTCACGGGAAAATCTACAGGAAACCATAGATTTTCCCATTAAATATGGGGGTTTCCTGTAAAAATTTCTCTTAAACCAATCCATTGAATTGAGGTACAGCCAAAATCAACCACAGCACTTTGCCAACCAGCACTTTGTCAAGAAATCAGTGTTGCACAGGACTCGCACGCTGCGCGCAGCGCCCACATAGGCTTCTTGAAGCTCTTCATATCCCTAGTGTTGATTTGGTTTAACCCCCATTTTGTGATATCTTGTTGGGTTAATATAATATATGGATTTGTCCCAAATTTTAAGGAAACCCCAAAAATCCAAACCATTTAGAAGTTTAGAACCTCATGTTCCCATATTTTCCCATATTTCCCCATATTTCAAAGCACTATTTTGGGGTCCCCATTTTCTATGCCCCAGCCACTGGATGAACGCCATGAAATACGTCACCACTGCAGCGATAGGGGTGCCTAGCCTTGATGATTGGGAGGGATCTTGGGGGATTTGGGGGGGATGATCATGATGATCTAATGGGAGTTTTCATGGTGATGTGTCCTGGTTGGTGGTATACCTAGCCCTACCCCTCTGAAAAATGATGGAGTGAGTGAAAGTCAGTTGGGATGATGAAATTCCCATAAAAAATGGAAAAAATGTTCCAAACCACCAAACAGTGATGTGTCATGTTTTTCATGAGATGATTGTTGAAATTTCATGAGGATTTCGTGGTGATTTAATTTATTTAATGAGAAATTCATCTGAAGATCTGGCTGAATTGGAAAAAAATCACGAACCTTTTCACTCGCTGAAACTTGCGGCCTTTCTTTTTTTCGTTGGACAACGAGTGCTACCCCGCTGTTTTTTTTGGTAGATCTCCATACCCTTGGCATCGCTAGTAAAATGGCACCCCATTAAAAAAACATGTCCAATGTTTTCGTCAGTTGGGATTGTTATTCCCAATATATGGAGAAATAAAAAATGGTCCAAACCACCAACCAGTTTTTTTGAGTCTGTTGACATTCACAGTTCAAACTTTGGACATGTTAACATATGTTAACCAATCATTCAGAACATCAAGATATATCAAGATGCAACCCTAGAAAAACCCATCTGAACCAGGTGATCAGAAAGTTTCCCAAACATGAACTGACCCAAATGGACGGTATTACCCTGCTGATTTCTAGCTGAGAATCTCAATCCTCCATGTAGCGCTAACAATTGATACTTGGTGGCGAAAACCCCATAAATAGTGTTTGTGACTTAGTTCACCCCGGTTTTTTGAGTAGGGTAAGTAGGGGCGTTGATGAGAATTTCCCAATCTTTGCATTGGTTTTGAATCCATAAGTCTAACCATTCTCGCCACGACACAAGCATAAAAAAAAGGTTGCTGCCACCACAAAAATGATCAAAATTTCCATGATGAAATCCTGAAAATTCAAGTCTTGGGTTGTTCTTACTGCCACTTACAATTAACTCCCCATGATTAAATCCCCAACTCCTCAAAATCCCCATGATTAACTCCCATGGGTTGTTCTTACAATCCTCATTCTTGATCATTCTGGGCTATCCAAGATGCCCATTCTTGGTCGGTTGATGGTTTTGAGATCTGCAAAATCACCACTGTCATCATTTCAGGAGGAAGTGAACCACTGTCATCAGCCATGGCAAGAAAGGGTGCCATGGCTATATATAGTACCAAATCATAACTGCTTGGTGGTATACCTAGCCCTACCCCTCTGAAAAATGATGGAATTTCTTCGTCAGTTGGGATGATGAAATTCCCATAAAAAATGGAAAAAACAAAACATGTTCCAGTCACCACCAACCAGATAAATCCACTGAATCATGTTGTCTTTTCATGCCTTTTCCGGACATGGCCATATTTTTTTGGGCTAGACAACCCATGACCGAAGTCCTAATGGGATGGGCTGCGAACATGAAGACATCAGGACATCAGGATTTTTCGCAAGCACTGCATTTTGAACGACGACTGGAAAGATTTTTTTGTTTGATCGGTTGATGCAACAAGACAAATTTGGGACTTTGACCATCAGTTTTTGTTGGGGTCGGCTGGTGAGGCAAAACCGCGTGGGGATGGGGAGGATTTATCCAAAAAATGGTCAGAGGAAAACCCAGAGGAAAACCGGGTTGGTGGTTTCAACATAATATGATGGTTAATGGTGATTAATGGTGGTTAATGATGGTGAATGATGATTAATTATCTGGTTGGTGGTTTCAACCTACCTACCTCTGAAAAATGATGGAGTGAAAGTCAGTTGGGATGATGACATTCCATTCCCAATATGATGGAAAGTCATAAAATTCCATGGTTCCAAACCACCAATCAGAAAACCCATATCTTACTCCTACCCCCAAATTCTGTTCGTTGATCATCTTGCAGCTCAGCAAAAATGGCACATGGTGTAGCCCTCATTTCGGCCATCGAAGAGCCATGGCACATTAGCGGCTTCATCCACGGTGGCAGTGCTTGGAAAACCCGCTCCCCTGGATGAAGAAAAAGATCTGGGAAAATCGACCGATTTCATCTGATCATGTCCTAGGGAAACTATGGATTCTCATGGAGAATAGTCCATATGTACCGTTAGTTTATCTCAGGGAAACAGAAGATTTTATTGGATTTTATGGGATGGATTGCATCTAGCTTTAATCTTTTTTAGGAAGCGGTTGCGTTTGGAAGTTCAGATCAAGTGACCGATCTGCTGTGGTTTTCACCTGATGTTTGCTGAAAGAATCATCTGAAAAAATTCCCTACGCAGCCAGGGAGCCAGGGAGCTAACTTAGTAAGAGTTTCCCAACCAGATCAAAGCCTATACATGGATCTGAAAATGAAGGATTGAACACGCTGCCAGATATTGCCAGGCTAGATTTCAGAGACTCTTCCACTCTTCAAGTGAGATAAGAGATCCCTGACCGGTGACATCCGATATTCCTGAATGTTCATGATTCACATCCCCCTGATTCCCCATGTCTACTGGAATTATGATCCACCAGAATCAGCACCAAAATCCGAGTGCGGATTTGGCTGTTCAGCAGGCGATTGTGAGTTAATCCACCATTTGGAGCCTTTTAAGTTAAGCAAATCTAAGTGGACCACAACCATTTATGGCCTCCTGTCAAGAATGGACAGCTGTCGAATTGCCACGTTCAATTGCCAAAGAATACAGCTTCAATATCTTCAATACTCTTGGCACTTGAACATACTTGAACCAGCTTTCCAGGAAGCTCATAAGTTCATATTCCAAGGATTATATCATATAAAAAGCTACCTCTGCAAGACTTTTCGCATACCTGGATGCAACAAAAATCCGGGGCGACTTGGGAGTCCGCAGGCCTTCGGGGCGCATGGCCAGCATGATGAAAGAGTAGATGGCATAGACGTTCAACACCAGAAGCAACATGTAGAGGAGCCTCGGTGAGCCGAAACCTATCGGTAGTTGTTGGGTGTGAATGGTGTGAATGCGAATCGAATGCATCCCACTATGCCACTATGCAATGCTGTTAAAATGCTGTAAATCTCTTGGTGGTTGTCATCTTAAGCATCCTGGAAATGAACCGCCATCGAGATCTGCGAAGCAGCTGATTTTCCCAACATGATCATCCCAATGATGGACATCCAATGTAGATCATCCAATGAACCAATTTTTGGCCAACGAATGATACAGAAAAGAATTATGCAACATAGTTATGCAGCTGTTGCCTGCTTCAACACAACTTCTTTTGTTGCATAAAAAAAAAAACTCCGGTGGCAAACACATGTGTGCCATGGTCATACCACCATGATTAGGATTGATTATGGGTACATGAAGCTCCACTTTCATGGGAGACTCCAACTTTCGACTATGGTTCATCACCATCCATTATCATCCATTCTCCCATTCCGTTTTACTGCTCTTCCTCAGCTATTCCTGCAATGTGGGGCCCCCAAACGATAGCTAAGTTGGTTTATAAGTCCAATAACTATGGTTTATTATACCTATAGCCTATAACTATAGTCTTCATGGGGTTTATCAACCAACGTTCACAACACTGGGGGGGGGCAAAACATTGTGTTCATCGACCGGCCAAGGTACATGCAATAGTTGGCATACTCCATCCACGCCCCACAGAGCCGCCATCCCGACAGAAAGCGCCACACGAAGAGCACCACCAAACCTAGGTACAGCACCAGTCCTGGCGATTGACCAAGGGGAAAATTGGGTAGCTAAGAGATGTGTTTGATGCTGATTTCATGGTGATTTTATGGTGATTTAATGATTTGTTCATTGTGATTTGATGGTGAATTAATGACGATTTAATGAGATTGTTCATTGTGTCATGCGATTCTATGTTGATTTGCGAAGAGTGGTTTGGATTTGATAATGGAATTTACGATGATGAATAGAGATTTCACCAACAAACATGGTGATACAAATAAGATTTACCATCTGGTAATTTAACAGAGCTATGGTATAGATGGCTCGTTTAGTTCGATGATTTACCAAAATTGATGGCTTTCCAGTATCTATGTAACAAATTACCAGAGACTAAGTGGTTTGATGATGATTTGTTCCATGGTTTTGACGATGCTTGTGTAGCGGTTGCTAATGATGTTGAATGGATAATGTGCAACACAAAATGATGTTTGATGGTATGATGGTTGAAACGGTTGAAATAATAATGTTTTTTTACGGATGTTTTTTGATGGTTTTTGATGGTTTTGTGATGGTTTTTTGATGGTTTTTTGATGTCTTGATGACGCCCTTTTTTGGATTGAAATGACTTTTTAGTGGTTGAATGATCGTTGAATGTTGATTTCAAAACTCCAATTTTGGAGAACGGTCAAGAGGTTGGTGCTGATCAGGTCTGAGAAGAAATCAAAAAAATATGAGATGGATTATATAGTCTCTGGGAAAGCGAAAAGAAACGCAGAATGTTTACCCATATAAAGCGGTTCAACCAGCATGTGTTCCCTTCAACCAAGGAGGCGTAAAGAAATCAACAACAGAAATTGGTGCAGAAACCTGCAGAAATGGAGGTTATTTCACTGGAAATCCATCACTGGTTCCGACCCTGCTGGTTGAAGAGCTCGGAATCTGGTGGGATTCATCAAAGGACACCCCCAAGGGTGAAGATTGTGCACGAAAAAACTTGGGTACCCCTCATACTTTTTGGGTTTCTTAGATGCTTACTACAGTACTAGACTAGTCAATCTGTGGATATCTGTGGTCTGATTTACTTTGACCTCCCAACTTCCATCGTCAGCTTCCCCAACTCATGGCTCCTGCATCAAGCATTGGACGCTCACCTTGGTGGAAGTTTCGTGGCGGTCGGTTCCGTTACCATCCATCTTTTTGGGGGGATGCGACGAGGAAAATATGGGGATACCCTCTGGTAATTTGTTACATAGCTATGGTATAGATGGCCATAGAAATAGTGAGTTGTCCCATTAAAAATGGGTGGATCTTTCCATAGCTATGTTAGTTTACCAGAGTGTGTGATTTAAACCTGTGAAGTTGTATGAAGTCACCATGAAAGCGGGGCGCACAGCCCCAAGATGCAGCAAGCAGCTTGTTTTCCTATCACGCTGATGCTTGAGCCAAAGTCATGGCCATAAGTCTTAAATGAATTCTCATGTACAACATGCTAGC
>Ga0126342_10022573_pt1 | contig 10373 bp, 10 predicted proteins | sample Cyp1metagenome_FD_92528 | JGI IMG/M metagenome (GOLD analysis project Ga0126342, IMG submission 92528) | Coral microbial communities from Lord Howe Island, Old Settlement Bay, Australia - Cyphastrea 1 metagenome | ecosystem: Host-associated > Invertebrates > Cnidaria > Coral ...
CGTGACACCTGCGGCAATCGCGGGGTCCGTTTCACCCTGGATCACTAGACTCAGCCGACGTTTCATCCTCGCCATGCCTAGAATGCATCAGACAGATGGAAAACATGAGGTGGCCAAAATATCGAGAAAAACATATAAACCCTGGGTTTATCCAAGAAAAAACGATGAAATTTCCCTGAAGCCTTCCATTGATCGGAGATTTCCCATTGCCACGTTTGATTACCGGAGGGTAAGTGTTAATGTAGTAAGGCCCAACTAGGAGCAACCTCACAGGTGGAAGTTCATGCAAACATGTGCCAAGAATAGGTGGCTGGAAACATCTTCGCTGTTGGAGCTGCCCGGCTCCAAACAGTGAACGTCATCGCTGGTCAGGATGATGTCGCATAGGATGCTGCCAGTTTTAGTTGAGATTGGCAGGTCTCGCAACAGAAAATGCAGGATGGGGTCAGAAAGCTCGGAAGCACTTTGATTGGTGATGTCATGTTGTTTTTTCCCCAAATTGGATCCGAAACCTGAAACTGCAGCCAGCCTCAAATACCAACCAACATCAGATATAAGTAATTTAGCAGGTGCTTGATGGTGCTTGGACATCATGAGTCCAGTGTTTCCCGGGCAAAAAGCATCTATAGAGGATTCCAATGGGAGAACTGTCCAGCATGTCCCCGATTGGACGGGAAAACCTTCTGGATCCTTCTCCCTCGATTGGGGCACGGAAAGCCATGATTGTGGGCATCCCTATGATTTCCATATCCCCATGGATATGCCGATTGAGGGAAAACATGTAGACTTTGAGTTTTGATAGGTAAATCCCATATGCAATATATATATATAATTATATATATATGTATGGGTTATAGAACCTACTAAATCCATTACAACCTTATTTTCCATATGTTGTTCAAGATCTGCCAGGGGACCGATGGTAAGCGAAAACTCCGAAAACACCACGCAGGACTTGTGGCTAGCTGTGCAGCACCTGGGCTACTTCGCTGTGACCCCGGAGGCAGCCCTAAACGTTACACTTGAAACCACCAAGTAATGTGATACTGCTAGTCGTGATTGTTTATTTATGTATATATCCCATGAGATCCCCACCCTTAGTGGCCTGGCTCCGGTCCTCCAACAGTTCGACCGCGCCGGTTGCATCGTCGAACCCTTATTTGAGGGAGGATACTGTACCGGTCGGTTCTTTTCAAGAAATCCTTGGCAACTTTATAAGTTATGAACATTTCTGAACCATGAGCTATCTTAATTTCAGACAGATGAGCGGTTCACTCATCCGGTCCCCGGGGCGGGCCTGGCTGGGAGGCGGTTTGCGAGCGAGCCAAAGAGGTGTCGGGAGCGCCCATCACGGATGGGACGATCAAAAATTGGGAAGTTAAACCATCAAACATTGGGACATTAAACCCCAGAAATTGTGACTAAACCATGAAAAATATGAATTTAGCAATCCACAATGATGGTACTTTCTAGCAAATTAATTTGTCACAGTTTGCCATGGAAAATCGATGAACATGTCCCATTTAGTTCATGATGTGCCGCTCAAAGAATGGTAATTTAGCATAGTTGCAGTGGCAATTTTGCCAACCACGTTGGATAGCAGTGGATTGTGCATTGCTTGGATGAGATTGCTTGGTGCCATAGTGTTGAGAGGGTGTTGGCCATGTGGACCAAAGGTACCAGCACCCAGGATTCATTGGTAATCGGCTTGTTATGCTTGTTCATGAGCTGTCCTGTCAGATATGGTGCCAAAGAAATCAAAGACCCACGACCTCATTACAATCAGCTGTTGAAAACGGTGATGTGTTTTCCATAGTTTCCTGATCATTTGCTGAATGAGCATAACATCATATTAATTCCCACTGAATCACCAATTACCCTCTGGTAAACTAACATAACTATGGAAAATCACCATCTTTAATAGGGAAATCAACTATAAATGGGTCATTTTCAATAGCTATGTTAGTCATTGCCAGAGGGTAAATGCCATTTCGCCGCCCACTAAATCAAGGTGAACCCCCCACGGCACCACGGTCCCAACGAATCGTTTTTCGCGCCGAGGACGGAGTACTCGGCCATGAATTTGGAGGAATTCACCACCTTCTTGGAGAAGTACTCAACGCAAGAACAGGTTCGACAGCCATGATGCCATGGAAAATCTGGTTGGATCTGATTGGTGGTGACTGGAACATGAATGGATTATTTTCCATATATTGGGAATTTCATCATTCCAACTGACTTCCATATTTTTCAGAGGGGTAGGTATACCACCAACTAGATGGAAAGATACTGGGTCAACCGACTGGTTAGATACTTTATACTTTAATCTTTTACTATCAATGGTATAGTACAGCCAGAAATTGGATTGTTTGCCAGGTATCTCAGATTCACCATGGATAAGTGAAACCTAGACGAGGTGAATCAATGCTTGCCACAAGGGGTCAGCAATTCCAGCGGTTGAGGCCTTGCTGGTCGGATCTGAGATTTTCCAGGACAGACAGTCGTCAAACTGAGCAGTTTCAAGTGGTTTGGATTTAAGCTAAAGCCACCCCCCTAATGATGCTGTTCACACACAATGCAGCCACGTTAGGAAAAGCTGACCGGAAACCATGTTTTTAGCTTTTACCATGACATAAGGGAGGTTCCTGCAAATGTTCCCTTAAGCTAATTCTGGGAATTGTAATTAGATGATTCCTTCTTGCAATACAAGATGATCTTCAACACCAGATGCCTTCTGGTAATGAAACATGGCTTGCCGGAAGCTTCCCCGATGATGTTCCAATGTCACAATGTCCATTATTAATCATTATTATCCTTATTGATAGGGGTTTCCCAGCCCGGCATGTTTGATGACACCCGATGGTATTTACCGATTCATACCCGCATTCTAGTTAAGTTGCCGTTCGTCATCCCATTAAATCATATTTGAATCATTCGAATCCCATAATTAGACTCAGACTCCATTGTATAAACTCCATTAAATCATTAAATCACCATTAAAACCCAATGAAACCCCATTAAATGAAACATCCCCCAGATCACAAAACCACCAAGTGCAGAGGCTGATCTCAAGGAAGCCTTTCAACGCCACGCCAAGCACTCCAAGGCGGCCAGTTCGGTCTGGCTTGTGCCTTCAAAGATGGCAGTTGGTGAGAAAACATCTCCAAAACCCATGGTACTTCTAACATCTTATAACTACTAGTAGTTACTGGGTTTTGTTCAGCCACCTCATAACTGGGGGAGCCCACCTTTTGGTAGGGTGGAGTAACAATAGTTGTTTGTCCGCCCGTGGCTCCCTGGCATTTGGTCTCGTGAAGTTGAATTTGTTGACATGTCTGCAGGACCATTGGGAAGATCATAATATGTTCTGGGTAAATTATAACGACCTCACTGCGACCTCACTATAATCATAGTTAGTAAGGGGACTTATCCAAATATGGTTTTATTTCAGGTTAGTGAATTATTATATATTATTATTATTTGCCCAGATATGTTGGTTTGTCTCAGGATCTGCAGGGGTTATTAAAATGCATTGGATTGTTTCAAGATGTGGATTTAACCCCAATGTAACGCCAGTTTATGACCATTTTGTCATGGAGACCACGGTTCAGTTTTTACCACCGAAAATTAGAGGTGTCCTATTCTCCAACAGACCGGACCGATACAGCAGTATAATTATAATTGTATCCTGCCCTGGTATTATGATCCCAATTGACCATATTTTGAGTGCTCTTAAAACATATTGAAACCACCAGCACAGATTGGTTTCAGGTTTTTTGTTTTGGTTATACTGTGGCCAAGTACCAGATCTTTGGATACGGGTTCCTGGCCTTCCCTCCCTTCCCACCCATGGAAGCCGCAAATCCAACGGTTTTTCGACACACTTGCAGCAGACGGTAACTATAAATTTGGTGTTTTTGTCAGCCCGCTGACTTGGTTTCAGTTGGGAATAATTAGCCAGAATTGCCAACATAATTGGGTGTCAAACCAACACCCAATTGTTTTGGCAATTCTGGCTAATTATTCCGTATGAGCCCGCTGAAGAACATACTGTGGTTTTGCGTCAGCTGTTGAAGACAGACTGGTGGTTTCCAAGTTTAGGTTACGTGAAGTATTCTTGGGGGAAGTCAGAAACATTCAGAAACCAGCACGGCTGCGCAGGTGTCGCAAAAGAGCCTCTTGATATTGCTGCACGAAATAGGCGGCTTGAGCAGTCCGAACATTTTTTAAAATGGATCTGTGCAGATGAAGGTAGTGAAAGAAAAGGATTCGGGTTTGAAAATGGGATACTCCAAAAACATGTATCATTATCATGGTGTTCTCACTAGAACATATTAGAATCACATGTTTAGGGGTTTTTAGGGCTACACTATATACATCCTCATTGTCAGAGACATCGTCGTGGACAACACTGACGCAGACCGAGCCAATCACGCAGAACCATACGGAACCCTAGTGGCTTTGAAATGCTTTGAAATGCTTTGAAAACAAGAAGATCATATCACCTATCTATATAATCTGTTTGTGGATGGGTTGACTGCTATGTTTTAACTTGAGCAATTTGAACATATAATTTCATAGCAGCTTGCCACTGATCAGCAATCGACTTCCATATGCGTGCATCCATATACAAAGATAATTTAAATATATATATATATATACATAATTAGCAAAAATATGTATAGTATGCATAAATAAATAAATAAAAACATATATATGCATAATTTACGCGCACATATATACGCACACACACATACATATTTATATATATATATATAGTATGTGTGTGTGTCTTTTTATGTTAGTTAGTTTATTATTATGAATACTTGTTTTCTATCTGTATATGTATATGTTTGTTTTGTTAGTTTATTATATCCCCAAGATATCTGACGTTTCCATGACCATCCCCCCAACTTTCCCAATCGACCCCCGTCCATGGCGCAGCCTTTTTGCTCCAGGTTTTACGTCGCTGCAGCGAAGCGTCTTCGAAACCTTGACCGCCAGCAGATTGACCATGAAGGCGGCGGGGCACAACGCCCCAGAATATGACTATGGGTAAACGTCCATTTTGGTTTACCTCTGGTAAACCTCTAGTAATAGTCATATCAATATTATTTGTTTGACATAATATGACTTATTATTACCGTTTACGCATTATTATACCCTCTGGTAATGGGTAAAATAGGGATAATAATGAGATAATAATGACTATTCATGGGATAATAATGGGATAGTAGTGACATATACCCTCTGGAAATCTATTGGCCATAGATATGGTAAGTCTATTGACCATAGATAGTTTACCCCCTGGAAAATCCCAATGTTTGATAGGTAAATGAACTATTTCCGACAGTTTACTGTTGAAAACGGCCAATGGAAATGAGGATTTTCCATAGCAAACTGTTAGTTTACCAGAGGGTAAAAACTATATACAATTCGGAAGATGGGGTCGGTATGTATAACTCATGAAAGCAGTGGGTTACCCTCTGATAAAGTGACATAGCCATAGCTATGGAAAATCACCGTTCTTAATAGGGAAATCATTGAATTTTATGGGCCATGTTTGCCATAGCTGTGTGACAATTTCCTGAGGGTACCCAAAAAATCGGGATTGATGATAGGAATCTAGGAATCTGGGAAATCATTACCAGAATGGGCAAATGGGTGATGTTGCCACAGTGAGGTGTTGGCTGAAGGGAGATGGTTTACCACCCAACAGACAGTTTGACTGTGAGACTTTTTGCACGTGTTGGAGGAAGGAGTTTTCTTCCAACCCCTTCTCTTGCAGGGTCTACGTTAGCTGGGGGAATTTTAATGGAAAAAGGTTGTATAGATCATATATTTTATGTTGGCATATAGTTGGGTATATATATATAATATACTTGGTATCACATATATATATACTTGGGATCAAATACCATGATACATTCTGGGTGCAGAATGGGATTCATAGTTGATCACACGGGTGGACGCACCATTTCCACTCAAACCCTTTTGGGATATCACCAGCAATCAAAGGGATAAACAATGGAGGAGACGCACTCTCTCTCTCTATATATATGTGTGTGTGTATATACACACATATGACTAAAGACATATCTATGTCTATCTATATAATTATCCATATTCATAGGCAATCAGGCCCAAGTAAAACAAAAGTAAGAGGAGCAAATCCTGGTGCAATTGACTGCTTTCAGAGATGTGCTAAAGTCCAATCCCAAATGGGATTTTATCCGGATTGGCTCGTTGATTCAACGCAAGCGGCCAAAGCCAGTGGGAGGAATTCATAGTGGGGGAAGTCCCTCTGAAAGTGCAGACGCATCAGATGCTTGAGGATTCGTACTCTTGACCATATCCATTTGACCGGGGAAGGTATAGTTACGGCCAAACACCTCGTCTTGCCCGCGCCTGTTGGCCGGCCTTCTTCGTATGAGCTGAAAACGTGGTAAAATATTGGATATTTGAGCATTATGGTTAACTTGATGTTCTAGATCAGAACGCACAGCAGAGGGACCTGTGCGGGTTCGTTCCACATCATCATCATCATCATCATCATCATCATCACCATTATCACCATCATCATCATCATCATCATCAATGAAGATCTTCAACGAATATAGAAGTTTAACCTCGGTGGGAGAATTAAACTGTTATTGAAGATCTTCAATGAATGTAGAAGTTTAACGGGGGTGGAAGAATTAAACCCGCCCTTATTGAAGATGTTCAATGAATGTAGAAGTTTAACGAGGGTGGGAGAATTAAACCCTTATTGAAGGCCTTCAATGAATGTAGAAGTTTGACGGGGGTGGGAGAATTAAACTCTTATTGAAGATCTTCAATGCATGTAAAATGACTGTAAAGTTTAACGGGGGTGGGACTTTGATATTCCCTAATACCTTTGTTGATCTTCCCAAGACAAGAAGGTTTTTCCGCGAAACGGGGTGTTTGCGCGTAATTATAACGACATTAAAAGCTCCTCACTATCAATGGTCGTTGAGGGGGTTAATCTCCCAAGATGATGATCAATTATATCAATTGCTTGGAAGTTCCAACTTCTGGACTGAATTATGATTCAGTCACTGAAAATTGTTTGCCTCTTTCATGACATCTGAGGCCATTGCCATGTACAGTAGTGGGTCCGAATGGATTGCAGATAGTAGATTGAATTCTTATCTGAATTTGGTAGAGCTACTGCAAATAGAGGGTATTCGATACTTGCAAATCCATCTCATGTTTCCACATTTCCCCCATCATTTTCCCACATTTTCCCATCTTTCCCCAATGATTCCCATCATTTTCCTACATATTTGGCGAACCATCCAAAGATTGTGTCCGGAAATTTGGAGCGGAGGCACTGACGCTGCCCCAATACTTCCGCTTCCTTGCAGCGCACCGGGCGTCTGAAGGACGGACGGTGCCTCCATGGCGGGGTAATCCCCAAGTCGTCAATGGAGGTTTCAATGGGAAAATCATGATAGGTGGGTGACCCATACTTTACAGTAATTAAGTTACGTCAACATTATGTCGTCACACAGATATCGCACTTCCAGTATTGCAAAATATGGTCAATTATTGGGGATCCAATGTACAATGTTCAATACATGTTTGCTTTGGGATCCTTCATCCAGTATCCAACTCATCCGATTATCTAACCCCAGTCTAACCTCTAGAAGCGAAATAGGTTTGTCCAACTCATCCGATTATCTAACCCCAGCCCCGCAAATTCCAATGATTTATCACCGTTTTCCCCATTAAGAATATCTAACTTGGGTACTTTAGAGTATACCACCCCATTTTCGGACACACCCATATACATATTAAATCATATTAACATATCATTAGCCATCGCCCATGAAATGTTCATGAATGTTCAACCTCATGATATAATTTTTCCCAAGAGATTTCCTAGTTATATTCCAATTCTCATATAACTGAAGCGTCTTGCTGCCAGGCTTCACCGCGGCACAGCTCCAGGGAACTCGCAAAGCCTTTGACCAAGTAAGGGCAGGTGCCACCGCCGCGGCTCGGAGTTTGGGCGAAGCTCAATTCCTTTTTGGAAGATGGGTCAGACAAGCCGATACCTATAACACACACACACGTGTATATATATATATACACATACATATTTATTTGATTGATTATTTATCAATGTATTTAATATATCCCCATATGTTAATGGATTAGTTTAAGGGAACCTTTGCAAGAACACTGCACAATTATATAGTTGATGGGACAAACCATCGTTTCCTGTAGAATTTTCCTTGAACCATCCATTGGCCCCCGTCGGGACTGTATATATTCAACAGGAGGGTAACTAGCAACACTTGATATGGCACGCCCCAAAAAGATTGAAAAACAACATCCTACTACAAATACTAAAATAGCGTCAGCAGAAACCTCTTCTCCATCTATTTTTTGGGGGTTGCTAAACGGTGAACTAAATACATGACGGTTCTATCTCTTTTTGGGGTGTCAAAAAAACACGGCGAACCATTAGCCATCTGGGCCTGCACCAGGGAGAGAAGAGATCGCTCCGCAAGGGGTGGGTTCAGCACTGGTGGGGCAGCCCAATGGTAGCCCAACGGTTGTCACGGCAGATGGAACAACCAGCGCTATCCACCAATGAACTGATGGAGCTGTTACGAGCGACGTTTTTATGCATATTCTGAAATGGGGAGCCAGTTGAAGTTTGGAACTGAGTTTCCTAAACATATGACAGATAGGGGCAGACGACACTTGATTGAAGCCATGATTTGGCGTGTGGCGTGATGACATGCGATGACATGCTTGACAGGTTCCATGATGCGAATGGGATGGTGAACCCAATCGACTAGAAGATGTTTTGTTCACAGGATTTGAAACTATCAGCCAGTCAGTATGTATGTTCATGTGTAATTATATATATATAGATATATGCGCAGCCAGTCAGTATGTATGTTCATGTGCATGTATAATATTATATATATAATTAATTGTGTATGCATGTGTGTGTGCGTCTGACATTATATATATACACACCGGTTGGAGATGTTTGAAGGAAGATGGAGTTAAGAGGTATTGTTTGATGTTTTCACAGACATATTTGCTATCATTTTCCGCTTGGTCTGGTAGGTTTATGGCCCCATGTTATACACAGTAGGATCATCACATGTAACAATATCATGGTTTCCTGCTCTTTAAAGTTGAGATTGTGTGGCAAACACAGCGACACAAACCACCACACATAATATAGCATGTTTATGCATTTTTGCATTCTGGTTGATCGGGAAACCACATTAAAAATCATGAAACCACCAATGTCTGAAAAGTCACCGGGGTATTTCCTGGAATCTTCACTCGTCGTCCCATGGTTTTGCCGGTTTTTTTTCCTGGCAAACACGGCATCATCTCAGCACCGAGGCCCTGTTCTTTGGACAAGACGCCTTTGAGAAGTGGAACCGCCTCTGGCAGAGGCGCTGCAGTGGCAAATTCTCACATCTTTATCGTGAATAATGGTGAGTACCTTTTGTTAAACATCTGTGCAAAATAGAAAAAACACATTTAAGACTCAAATCCTAGATTTGGGGCTGAATATGGAGCAAATGCTTCTCCGTATGGGTAGGGGGTGTGGTGTCAACGGGATGTTTGCCGGGACTTTGTCCATATGATTTCTGCGGCCCAAGAATCCCACAGCTGACGATATATGACGATAACCGAGAAGGGGACACTACAGTTATGGCCATTTATTAGTTATAACTGGTTATAAATGGGATTATACATTCTATAAATGGGGTTATAAGTACTTATAACTGGTAAATGGCCATAACTGTATGGCATCACTATGGGCACCGGACAGTTGAAATTGAATCTTCCAAAACTGTCTTCCAAGTGTACATGGTAACCATATCGGAGACTGAACCGCTATAGACCAATGTAAGCATCAGCACCATGGCGTTCGTTCAAGCGATGCCTGGAGAGCTGCTGACCATTCCGGAAGACGCTTGGAGCATGGTCCAGATGGTTTGGCCATGGGTTTTGCCCGCGAAGTTGCAGGACATTCCACCCATTTGCTAAGACCGAAAGGGACCAGGATGGATTGGCAATATTGATCCGAACTCCACATGGGGCAAACCCAAAAGGCCGTTCCCAAGATCGATGGTGTTCAATCAGAATGTACATGGTACCCATGGTAGAATGTATATAGATCATCTACTTGTATCTACTTGTACTACCAATCTACCCGCGAACATTCAACTACTTGGAAGAAAAATGTGTGTGTGTGTGAACCATCTGTAAAGATGTAAAACTTCTTTAGCAGGGGGGCTGGTTGTCCATGCAAGTACCAGCCCAACGAAGAGGCTTGCATGAGACACTGATATCACTGGAGACGTCCA
>Ga0126342_10022574_pt1 | contig 10372 bp, 6 predicted proteins | sample Cyp1metagenome_FD_92528 | JGI IMG/M metagenome (GOLD analysis project Ga0126342, IMG submission 92528) | Coral microbial communities from Lord Howe Island, Old Settlement Bay, Australia - Cyphastrea 1 metagenome | ecosystem: Host-associated > Invertebrates > Cnidaria > Coral ...
ACAGGGCCTTCGGCCCGAATAGTTTGAAAGGTTCTCGACTCCATCTTCAAAAGTGGAGTTTGGGGATACATCCGCTATGGATGATGGAAAGGAGAGTGCCACCCAAACTTCATATCAAATTCCCTTATCCCTTATCCTTAAGGAACTGGGCCACTAAAGCTGATACTAATGCCGTCAGCTGCCATGGATAGGGTTGAGCTCGTAGCGTCATGAAGATGCCAGCATCGTCAACTCCTGTCAGAGGCACATGTGGCCGTTGGGTGCGGCTGCACCGTTGTTGAAACGTGTTACACCGCAGAGAAAGTGAAGAGATATCAAAGTTTGAGATCAGTTGTGTCGGTTTTTTCCAAGGCTCTCCAAATTGACAATAATCTAAACCCACCACAAAAGGAGCAAAACGTCGCAAAAAGGATTGCATGGGCGGCATGCTCCATGCCAGACTGCTTTCAGGATTCTCAAGGATATATGGTATGCCGACATGTTCACAGAGCTGCAGCAAGCGCATTGAAAACATCAGCAAACGGTTACCAATAGAAACCTTCTTCTGGTCCGCAGGACTTAGGTTTGGCAGCCCCCATAAAAATTCGCGGCTACGTAGAGGTCCCGGGCCCTTTCCATCTTTTTTGCGCGCAATAGAGAAAGAAGTGCAGGGCATTCCGCACCAAATAAATTGCACACGACCGCTTCGGATCCAATTGAAAATTCGATGCTCCACACGCCACTGCAAAACATCATGTTGGGGGTTGAGACAAATATCCAAAGGAAAACACTGTATTTTCTCCTTTCCCAGTGCAGTACATATCCGAGCTGTGCCAGCAAACACTTCTAGTGAGAACCGATGTGGCAAGGTGTGAGACTGCAAGCAATCCACTGTTTCCGGTTTCAAGGCTTGCGGGCTGCAAGCTGTCCCCGAAAGACTTTCTCCAGGTTTTTTTGAGACCAGCGACAATACTCCAGCTTGCCGGGTAACAGTCGGCCCATCAATTGCTGCAACCGGCTCACCTTGGTGTACCTTCGAACGCTGGCGTCTGCATGCCAACGCCCTCTGGCCTTGACGGCCTGATGATCCCGCTCTTTGCTGTTGAGGTCCTCCGCCGCTCCACCATGCCGAAGTTGGTATGGATGAAGGTTCTTCAGCCCCAGCGCTTCCCCCACCTGTTGGAACTCTTTGCGGAACTCGTCGAGGTGAAGGAAAAGATTGGTTTGCCTTTGTTCGGAAGGGTCTTGACATGGGCTGCTAGGACTTCTCCCAGCCATACTCTTCCTTGGCTGTTGAGAGCCAAACTGTTGTCGAACACGCCAACTTTGTCGGGACGGCCTTCGTCGAAAGGCCGAACGACAATCCGATGCCAGCGATATTGTGGACCTGCACCCTTCACTGGAGGGACTAAGCTTGAACCTTTGAGATCTTGGCTCTCTCCAGGTCGCATGTAGGTGTCGAAGTCTAGAATCAGCTTGAGCCCCATTTCTCGCTGATTTTTCGCTACCATGGCCATGCTCATGCCATAAGCGATCAGACGTGGCAATGGGACTCTGCTGGCGGGAGGGCGCTCCTTCCGCCATCCTTTCAAAGCTCTTCGGCTTCTGTTCAATGCGCCCTTGAGAGAGTGATGCTGGTACTCGACGCTGGCCAAGACCTTTTCCCCTTCGCTCAAACCTTTTCCCTGCCAGAAAATGTGGTCCATGTACTCCGCCAGGTGCTCGTCTGTGAGTGCGTTTGGTGGTGCCTGAAGACCATGCTCCTTGCAAAAATTCGCAAACTTCAGGTAATAGCCGGCGTACTGGTTCTCCACCGCCTTCGAGACTGATCTCCGCTCTAGATGCGTGAGACGGTTGGCTTTCGCCAACCCACATGCTTCCTCTGACACTTCCACCTTTTTGGAAAGGGTCCTCTGTGTGCAAGGTCTCTTGGATACCCTGCTTTGGGCAGGATGGCTCAACTTCCTCTTGGTCGCTTTCGCCGTGACAGCTGAAGGTGCAGACGGTGAGAGGATTCGGCGGGAGGCCTTTGCCTTCGGCTTGGTCAAAGGAACATTCAGTTTTGTCTTCGGCTGATGCGCCTTGAGAGCCATGGCCGGGGCAGAAAGCACCCGGCGAGACTTGCCCGCGAGAGGGGCCATCTGCTACGTTGTGCTCGGAAGGTACCCATCTAACTCTAACCGTAATACCACCAGCTAAACTCAAAGCAGCAAGTTGTTGGGTTATGCGTAGGAGTTTGAAACTAGTAGCCCTACCCTTGCAAACTGCCATGCTCAAAGAGAAACTGTCGATAAAAATCAAATGCCGTTTCCCCCTGGAGGAGCCAGAGCGGCAGAGTCTTCTGACAGCTAAAACCAGTGAGTGCCCTTCTTTGACCGTGATGTGATCGCCAGTGTGACCCCACTTGCCCATCAGCTTTGTGGACCACTGATCTGCATCTAAAACATGTTCAGGAACCTCAGGAAAATAGTTATTGTATGAGTAGAAGTCTTCAATGTTTTCAGCCACCCCACAAGACCGTGCTGTGCGAACATCCGACACCGGGTCCAGTCCTGCAAAGCGCTCTCGAGGGCGCCATTGGCTTGGATCCAGATGCCGAAATCGCCACCGGTCCTGCCAGGCCCCCAAACTTTCTACCAGGGGTGGTTCCAGTTCACGCTGACAAACACCATAACCCTGTGGACTTGCGTCACTGCATGACACTGTGGTGCTCCAATCCCGCTTCATGTACCCTACCAGCAAAGGAACAATACCAATGAAGTTGAGTACTTCTTGACGTTCACGTTGATTTAGTCTACGGGGAGGAGGAGCATCTTCAACGAAATCATACAAAGCGCGAAAAACCGACATACCACAACGGTTAATAGTGCAAATAGTCATGCTGTGTCCCAAGAGCCGGCGAAGAACCTCCCAGTCAACCTTGTCTTCTAGGAGGGTTTCAAACGCGAGGATGATGTTCCACGCTCGGGTTGGGGTAACTTTAACAATCCCATTCTTCCCATCAACCACACCACCTAAAGTCTGAAAATAATATGTTGCTTCTTCATCTTCATGAATACTGAAGCCCATGCTCTTCAACACACCCGTCATATCATCCTTTGCCTTCTGGCAAGCTTCCGCACTCAAGGCCAGGCTGTGGATGTTGTCACAGTACGGCATTGCCGCAGCATACTCACCTGAAAGCTTCGGGGCTGGATACCCATCTAAAAACAGACGGTCGCGTGAACAGTTCAATGCTTGTATTGCTGATTGCTCGTGCAACTTCTGTATCAAATAAAAGCTCCAAGAGAACCCCATGGGTAGAACAGTAATACAAGGAGAAACCCAAGACCGACCATATTCAAAGGAGGCATCATCACCGAAGATTCTATAATATTCGTCAAGGCTGATATCATGAGGTAGGCAGAAGAAGTCAGCAAGACCAGGTGGCAATCTAGCAGCATAGAAGCAATCTTGGATATCAGCACCGCTAACATACAATGTGTCATCCTTGCCCAATACAATCTCCGTGAGAGCAGATAGAGCACCAAGTTCACAGTGTGGCGGAGGCTTGAACTGCAAGTTCACTTGTCGACAATCCAAAATCAAACGCTGACGCTGGACCAAAACCCCATCAGTCATTTTGGGTTTCTTAGTGACACAAAAAGCCCCAACCCTTCCCCGACATTGTGAAGATACTCCCAGAATCCCACAGTGATGCAGATGGCTAAGAAAATCAATGTATTTTGCACGGTCAGAGAGACAAGGGTCACTATAAGGCTTAATACGATAAGCTTCTTCTGACAAGGCACTCCAAGTTGAGGCATCTTGCAGCAACCAGTCCTCGTATGAGCACAACATCTCCTGCAAGGGGCCTTCCAAACTGCTCTGAAGGTCCACACCTGCCACCTGACCAGAAGGCAGTGACAACCTCTCCAGCTCCATATTACAAACTTCCCCGACTCCAGCTAAAGGCTCTTCATAGCCCGAGCTGGATGCCCGGAGCGCAGACAAGGCTCCCCGGCGGCTTGCTCCAGCGGGAGGACTGCCAAAAGCAGCTATACACTGAACAAGGCTTTTGATACATTCCCGTTGGCAAAGAGGCAATGACATGGTATTATCCACCTCAGACTTCTCCGCCAAATTCCCGCCAAAATAAAGTGAATTCAACGCATGAATGGCCATGTTCACACGTCTCCTGATGTGATCACGACAGTGAAAACGCCTGGAAGTAGCACGGCACACTTGCCCTTGAAGCTTGCCCTTATCCGCCAAGGTTGGGAGAGGAAATAGATCTCGTTGTCGGTTATCCTCCCTCCAAGGTTCGTGAAAAACCCTGCTACTCCAATCCCTTCCCATCTTCGAGGAATGGACAAAATTGAAAAGTATGCCTCTTGGCCAACACCCAGAGGTATGAATGCAGCGAGAATACAAGCTCTAGGAATGCCACGCTGCCAGGCACTCCCAAGAGGGGAACTCACGAGCCCCCGCCCCCTCCGCCTTTTGAATCGGCTTTGGGGGGAATAGTTGGTTTCCCACGGCCTTTGCCTTTCAGCTCGGCCTGCTTCCTCTTCTCTTTCATGATCTGACTCTCTTGGTGCAACTTCTCAGCGACGTGCTTGGAAAGCTCAGGAACCACTATGGCACCACCGGGCCGGTACGTCGTGCCCAGGAAATGGTCAGCCCCTTCATATGACGGGGCACTGGGGTTGTAGGTATGCGCTTCTGCCAACAGCTGCTTTCTGCGGATCAACAGTTCAAAAGAAGCCAAGTTCGAGATGTTGAGGGAATCATACTGGATCGCCAAATCAATTGCTCGGCTCAAAATCTCATTCTCATGTATGGCCCGATCCCCGTCAGGGATCTTGGATTGGGAGACCCAAGCCAAATGCTGCCCAAAAGCGCTCTCCGCAACACTGGAAACAGCACGAAGATAAGGAAGAGATGTACGAGGAGACAAAGGAAAATCCTCAAATTCCACCTGTTGCATCTCTGAAACAGCTTCTCGAAAATTGCGAAAACGCTCTCCGTTGACTGTGTACCTAACCTCCATGGTTCTCACGTCCTCCCCGGCATGTCGGTCATCGCCCTCGCATGCCTCACTAGACCTTGCCAATGCTATACGTTCCTCACAGAAAGTGGGTATCTCATCCACCCTAACCTGTCGAATGAGACATGAGCGGAAGCTCCCATCTTTATCTGCAACCTGCATGAGCCCATAAGATCCATCCCTGGGGTGACCTAAAGGTGGAGAAAGTTGCTCACCAATCTTCTTGCCCTCTACATGTTCCGCCAACACCCACACCATTTGCGCTCCAGCTTCAGGCGCATGCCCAGGACCTAAGCCTCGACGAACTAACTCCCTGTCCACTTCTGCTCGCCCCGCAGCTAGGATGGCGTTATATTCTGCTACTGTCATTGGGGCGAAACCGTACACAGATGCAACCGCCACTCCTAGTGGGAGACTTCCGTCGTCAGGTCCTATGAAGAATGCAGACAAGTCCGGGTTGGATGGATCCATACCCTCGACGTATTCGTCGCCGTCTGGCGTCCTGATCAGGTATTCATGCTCCTGGATGTGGCCCAAGATGAGCCGGGTGTGGGTGACTCTTGGAACCTCCCCATACTCCACATAGCATAGCTGCCCAGGCTGAAACGTCATTCTGTTTATCCAGTAAGTGATAGACCTCGTCCTACACCAAGTACCCCCTTTCCGCTCTTGCCCTTGAAACCTACAGAGACCTCTTTATCTGAACCAGCACTATCTTTGATGGAGATCTTGAAGACCAGCGCCGCGTTGCTCAAGAGAAGGATAGTAAGGACAACAAAGGCCAAGGCCCACAGAGGTACCGAAAAACTTGATGGATACACACTATTGACCGCAGGTTCCTGATTCGATGGTCCAGTCCACTGACAGTTACAGTGACACGTCTGTGCCTCTGGCTTACCCTCAAACAAAGACCCCCGCGCAAGGAATCCAGCAGCAAAAGACACCAGAGATACCAGCAAGGTGGATTGGTCCATGGATCAGGAGAAGACCAACAAGATGAATCTTGAGCGAAGACGGCCCAAGGATGTTTGCAAATTCACACCTCACCTTCAAAAGTCTGCAAGCAGAAGATATATATATATGTATATATATATATATATCGTAACCCCAAAAAATATTTAGAAAATGTGTTTAAACTTCACCATTGATTCAGGCATTTGGATGTTACGACTCTGCATCTTTGGTGGTTTACTATCACCCAAAATTCATCCGATGTCGCCCCCCCCAAAATGATGGATTTTCCTGGGATCCCGGCTCCACTCCGTTGAGTTCTTCCCTGAGTTTCTGCACCACCTGCCGTCAGCTTCCATTGGGATCCTTCTGAAACTCCAGTGAAGTCATCGTGTGTGAGAAAATCACCGTTTTTTGCGGCAAAATGAGGGAAATCACCTGCCAATGAACCATGAAGTTCATAGCAAACGGTGAAAAATCACCAGGTGTATCTTCATAGCAAAAGATGAGTTGGTACCAAACCAGTTAATGTAACATTGAGCCACAAAAAAACAGAAAAAACAGTGAAAACACTAGGATCTTCTACCAACAAATAAAGGCTTATACGGTTTAAGTGTGGACCCAACAGGTACCCCACAAGTAGGATGGCTTACGGCGTACGCTTATGATCCTAACAGCATTCTGCGACCACTTTTTCGACCACTTGGGATGATCGGAAAAGTATTGGTGCTTTGCCAATAGGGATCTGTCAAAACCGATATCACCAGATCTAACGGTTCCTTTAAAGCCGTCCAAAAAAGCATCAAACCCTGGCCTCGCTTCGAGCATTGGTCATCAGAAAGAGCCTGCAGCTGAAAACACAGCTGCAGGCATCGGAACCACTTGGCTTTCGTAAACCCGGACCCAGACATGCGAAAACCAGCCGCAGATGTGCCAAGTGCCAAGTGCGAACCAGCCTCGATAGACCTCTCTCTCGCAGCAGGCGTCCAAGCAAAGGTCCAAAGTTTTCAACTTTCGCTTTCTCGACCTGTTTCTGCAAAATGGATGCCGAAAACGGATTAAAATGGCTAGTTGAATAGGGAAAATATGATTCAGTGGATGTTTTCGGGTACCCCATTGTCGTCAAACCCAAATGTCGCTGGCCCCAGAAGCAAGGATGATGAAAACCAACAATACAGAACCCATGCAGTATAATTGCGCATATTAGTGTATATACATACATATACATGTGGGACTTTTTCAGTTAGATGAGTAGATTCATATCATTTTGGACATTTGAAACCAACAAACATTTTTACACGATAATATAACCCCAACAAAACCGTGTATTATTTTGGTATTCCCATGGTAATATTCCATAGTGAATCAGTACAGTGATGTTCCCGTGGTATTCCCATGGTATTCCCATGATGAAATACACTATCAGTCAATGGCCATTTCAGGAACCTAAAATGGAGGTACCTACCATATATAAGGCCTATATAAGGCCTATGTAAGGGGATATACCCCCATTGAATCAGTGAATCAGTTCCCGTCATACCCCCATGATGTGATCCGACATAACACACCCCAAGAAAAACCTGCACAGCTTTCCGCGCCGCAGGATTGGCGTACAAATCGCCCTGGCGAGTTCACAGTGGTTATTGTGAAACACAATGGTTAATGGTTCTTAATAGTGGTTAACAATTGTTAATAGTGATTAATAGCGGTTAATAGTGGTTGACAATGATGAGTAAATGAAATTATACAACAATGGCTTATAGAGATGAATATATACTGGTTAATATGAACGAGTTGATTGTCTTTATCACTTTTTTTGTCATGAGAAGATTCCACTCATGTCACTTCTCGATGTGAAAGGTGCCAGAGGGCGAGATATCGGTTGTTGGCTGTTGCAGCCCACTTTTCTCCTGGATATCTCACTGTTTGTTGTTTTTGTTTTTCCAACTGAAAAAATATGGCAGCAATGTGGTTTTCAGCCAATCCTGGATACAATTTCTATACAATTCAATTGTCACATACTTTTCAGGTTGTGCTAAACATCCTCTTCACCAAACAATTTGGCAATGTCATTCCAGGCTGAAAAAACGCCCAAAAAAAAGCACAGTAGCTCCGGTAACCCCTCGGGTACCACAGCATACCATCGCACCTGGCGCCAATGTGCTGCCATGAAGGGCCGCCAGATGGACGTCCTAAAGAGGATGGTCGAAATCCCCAAAATTATTTGCTGACTTCGGGATGGTGTATTCTTGGGTTTACCACATTATACTATGTATATATGTATATATATATATGTGTATATGTATATATATTGCATGGTTTATTCAAATTTATGATCATTGGGTTTACCGTACTATGTATATATATATAATTATACCCAAATGGTGTATTTTAATGGTGTTTCAAAGCCATCCTGGGGCCACAAAAAAACATCACAAAAGAGGCCTGCCACGGCCGAGCAAGCCCAGTTGCCGTGCTGCCCGCGCCGCGCGCCTGGCATCCAGGCAGATGAGTGAAATAGCTGGGATCCATTGATGTGAATATTTACTAAATGGGATTTAATGGGATTTTAACATCACTAAATGGGATTTAATGGTGACTTAATTGGTATCTAGTGGGATTTACTGGGATATACCCTCTGGTAATGACTAACATAGCTATTGAAAATGACCATCAAAATAGTGGATTTTCCCATTGAAAATGGTGATTTTCCATAGCAAATTGTTAGTTTACCAGAGGGTATCCAAACTCAAGAGCCCAGATAGATCTTTAGCTAAGAAAAACTTATCTAAACATATCTAAACTAATCCAAGATCAAAGAGGGCTCTTGAGTTTAGATAAGAATAAACCGGAAATTTTAGCCCCAAATTATGGTAGGTGTTGACCCATGTGACCCATCACGGCATCCGAAGAAAAGCCCAGCAGAACATTTGTGGATTCCAGCAGACCTGTGGGGATGATTATTCCAGGTGGAACCATGCCATCCTCGATGCCTTGGAAGCCTCGGAAGCCTTGGAAGCCTTGGGTCCTCACATGCACTAGATCTTTGACCAGCTTTGACCTGCGAAAAAACCATCAGGGTCCACTCTTGATGGTTGCTAAGTGTCAACCTATAAATATAGCTAACTTTGAATACCCTGCATTGTTTTGTTTAGCGGGATGGGAAATATTGCTCCAAGTTTGGCAGAAGAAAAAACATTTATGGAAAGCAGTTCAGCAAGGTCCCATGGCAAGATGCTCATGGGGAGGTTTGAGGTCGCAAAACAGTCCCAGTAGTCAAACCTGGCAACGGAAAAAAGCCATGTTCAACAGGAAAATCATCTACAAACTGCTGATTTTCCAATTCCAAAATGGTGAAATCCCTATGGCTAATAATGGCCGCCAGCGACACTGGAGAGTCTTCTGGGAGAACTGCAGACCACGCCAGATCCTAGTGAAAACCCAAGGCCAGTGGGATGGAGATCTTGACAGCGACCGGTGGCTTTTGGTCCCCGGTGGTTTTTCGGGGGTGACAGGGACCAAGCTGAGGGGAAACAGCCCAAGAATTTTCAGTGCTACCTCGCAGGGTCCACCTTTCCCTGAGTTTGGGGGCTTTCTAATCCCATCCCCCTTATACTTTATACTTTATACCTATAAATACCTCCCACATAGGGGTCCCCAAGATGAACAGAACCACTACCAAACCAGGTTTTCTATGGGGATGTGTCATACGTGGTAGCTAAACTATCTGCCACTACTGTGTGACCAAACTCGCCATCAAAAGCAGAGCACAACGGGCTGAGACCCTGTAACCCTTCAAAAACAACTTATGTCCTCATAGCTGCAATCCCACAGGGTCTTACATCCATAGAGAAGATCCGGGGGTTATGGAGGCATCTGCCCTCCACCAAAAATCTACCATTAGACTGAGTTCATGGTTGACCGTAGAAACTACATCAATGAGAAGATGATTCTAGCATATGATAGCATATGCCCCTCTCTTTTTCTCGCTAAAATGTCAAACGTTAAAACGATGAAACCTGACCATCAAGATTTACCAGAACTCACAATTTTCTCTGGTTCAATTCCGTGATTTCGCCGGCTGGCAGCCAAGGCTCGAAGTGTAGAAAACGTGAGACGAAAGCGGTCCATAGCGAGCTGGATGCAAACGCGCTCGCTCAGCTCCCTGGGGCTGGCGCTAAGCGCGAATGACACAGAAAAATGGAGGAAATTCATGGTGGAAACGTTGAATTCATGAAAAAGGGTGCTAGATAGATAGATAGATAGATAGACAGACAGACAGATGGATGGATAGATTAGAATAGATTAGAATAGATTAGAATAGATTAGAATAGATTAGAATAGATTAGAATAGATTAGAATAGATTAGAATAGATTAGAATAGATTAGAATAGATTAGAATAGATTAGAATA
>Ga0126342_10022575_pt1 | contig 10372 bp, 10 predicted proteins | sample Cyp1metagenome_FD_92528 | JGI IMG/M metagenome (GOLD analysis project Ga0126342, IMG submission 92528) | Coral microbial communities from Lord Howe Island, Old Settlement Bay, Australia - Cyphastrea 1 metagenome | ecosystem: Host-associated > Invertebrates > Cnidaria > Coral ...
ACCTTTCGGTCCATCAGTGGATTCGCTCTGCCATCCCTGATTCACAACAACCAATCTCTCCTATAGGTTTCCTATTTTTGAAACTTCCGCCACCGCCTTGTGCGGTACTACTGGTATTATAACCAAGTTTAATCTTTCGAAACTTGCGCCCCAGCACAGCCGGGCACTACAGTACCTGGTGCCATTCATGTCAAGGCTACCTCTCCTTTAGCAGGGTTTACTTTGTAAGATATAATTTGCCATTCTTGGTGGTCCCCATATATAATTATATAGAAAGAAACGGATGGCTATAGCTATGACATGGTGGAACTCGCAGGCCCGGGGTTATACCCTGGTGAACCCAAAAATAATTGTGGATCCCTGATCTGGTTGGTATTGTGATCCATCCTCTACAAGGGCGAGAAATTCAGATGGTGTGTCTCTTTTAGCATTTTAGACTGGATATTGATGTTTTTTTGCTGGGGGTGTCTGTTCGATACCCTTTGGACCCACAATTTCCACATCCCATATGATCTTTGGCCCGGTTGGCGGAGTCCCTGTAGTTGAAGAATCCACCCCAGCTCATCAAGACCAGAATGCCACCCATCAATAAAGCCACGTCCACAGCAAGAGGAGGCCATGCGCTGTTGCATAAACCCTCGTGATCCTCATCATAAACATACTGACTTGCATGTATGGCATCTATCGATCTGTTGTGGCAAAAACTCAGCCCCCAGAGAAGCCGCACCAAAAAGCCAAGGAGAAGGAGAATCAGACTCCAATGGTAAAGCCTGGACACCAACTCTTTGAAGAAACCCAGCCATGTTTGGCTTTCCTCTCTTGGATGGAACAAGGGCACGAGTCCGAGGAGTTTGGAGAAATGACAACAAATGAATGTGTTCAGGGGACTGAGTCTCAACCACAGCGACTCAGGCTCAGCCTCCTCCACCTGTTCCACCTCCACTACTTCCACCAGCGTTTCAGCCTCCGAAGCCGACTCCGAGGCTGTGTCACCGTTCACCCCCTTCGCGGGGGAAGGCGACTCGGGCTTGGGCTTGCCCTTCATCGGGCTCAAGGATTGTGGCGTCGGTGAACGCAGAGCAGCTGTGAGTTGCGCCTCCTTCAACTTGAAGACTTCCGTGATGTTCGCTTTCGACACTGCCCGGCGCATCTCCTGGCTGCTGCGCCGGGAGCGATTGATGGAACCATCGCGGCCAGAACTGTGCAAAGACTGAACCTTTTGGTTGGGTTTCTCTTGGCTTCGAAGGGACTGCACAGATCCAACTCGTGCCATGGGCATGGACCTAGGAGAGTTTCGAATGGATCCCTTTTCGCTACCCTTTTCGCCCTTCTCCATTGCTTTCTCCATCATTTCGTTGTCGGAGACAGCTGAGCGGTACGTGGTCTGCCTCTGATCGCTTGGAGGGGCAGAATTGTCACAATCGCTGCCAGCTATGGCCACCTCCCCAGGGAGCTCCAAAGTGTTCGGACGCGCTGAACCCGGAGACTCCTTCACCTTGGCCCGAGACCGGTCCAAGGCTCCGGGACTGCGAGTGCGGCTCTTGACCTCGTGATTTGTCTCGTGCCTGGGAGGGTAAGGAACTCGAAAATCGTGTCTTCACTCCCATGTTTAGTCCGTTTGGAAAACAACATTGAACAATAGAACTTACATAAAACGGTCACATAGATTTAGATTGTGTGAACCCACCCAGTTGCCTCTTGTCTGTCAGAACCTTGTCCTTCTTTTTGAAAGCTGTTAAACTCCAGGACTCACTTCCTGTTCTATGCGAAGGGACCAACTTGGAAATGTCCAACTGCAGGGCCTCCATGGCTAAATTGTCGCGCACCTGCCCGCACAGCTTGGAAGGTTGGTTCGAAACTTTGGGACACAATCCATGTTTCCATGACCCATATGTTGTTTCTAGATTTCTAGATGTTTCTAGCTCTTTTTGCTGATCTGGTCCTGACATCATCCACACAAAAATTCCCTGGCGGCTGTAGCCTGCAGTTTTTTGGCAGAGTTGGAAGGTTTGGGTTTCTGCGATGCATTGGATGTGACCGACAATCTCTTTGCGTGACTTCCGAATTTCATGTGTGCTTGGATATCTTGGATGTGGATCATCCGCTGGTCCATCTCGGCCAACTGCTCCGCAAGAGCTCTGTGCATCTCAGAAACAACCTGACCGGGTGGAAATGGGACGGTGCACAACTAAACTTGTTATCTCAGGGTCCGACTTCAGGAAAATCATATTTGGCAGCAAACCCAAGAAGAAACCATCCCAAAATCATCCAGAATCCAAGAAAATGGATATCATTCTGCATCGTCCCATTGCAGGTTGTATGCCCAATTTCACAAAACCCATTTTCGGGGGGAATGCCATCCATTGGAATAGCTATTTCACGTATACCATTCCCATAGCTCCCACACTTATCCCAGAATCGCCCCACAATATCCCATTTGCTTTCCCGACATTTTTCTTCCAACAAATCTCCCATAATTCCACATTGATTACTAGCATGAAAAACTAATGCAGCATTGGGCTTATTTTCTTCTGGTAAATATGGCATTGGGTTTTCCCTTACCTTTCCCCAGCCTCAAGCAAGTGTCTCATGGATGGTTCTGGGCTCATTTCCTGTGAAGCCTCTGCACCGAGGTCATCTTCAGATGCTAGTCGGCCATAGAGCGGCATCGGTTCCACGGCCGGTGGCCCAGGCTCAGGCACCAGGGCCAACATGGCAATTCAACAAAATTGGCGAAAATTGCTGCAACGACCCACAAAGAAAGGATGATGTGAGGCTTTTGTTTTTCATGTTTCCACGTTTTCGTGAGTCATGAGTCTGCACTACCCTCTTAACACGAAGCCTGACAGCCTGCCGATGAACTTGCCGGCCAAGCAACCTACTCATGCATCGATTGTCTTTGCATCGTGTTCAACGTGACCTATGGCATGAAAACTGGTGGAAACATCTTTGGAGCCGAAGATGTTGCAGTCGCAGCCTGTCCAAATCGACATAGATGCGTCCCGAGAGATACACTAGAGCTGAGCATGTACAAAGCATTGGCATGGGTGAAAAAGTCATTGGTGGTTAGGCATAACATCCTCTCTTCCACAAAGTAGGACACTAGAATCACTACACTAGTGCTTGAAACTCAGGGAAAAACAACCACCTTCGGATCCTAAGAACCTTCACCTTTCTGACAAGCACAATGGATGCATGGTACATTCACCTTCTTGACCCATATCTCTTTGGCCAATGGCAGATTGGCCGCTAATCCCCGCGGTAATTTTGTTGGGACAATGGAAATCGGAGTCTCTCCGTCCCGCCGGCGCCCGGAAGTTCGACCCAAGCATAAAAATGAAACTTTGCACAGGGGACGGGCCAAAATTCTGATGTGTTTGGAAACCGCCATAGGGGTTTGGGGTGCTTAATTTTGACCCATCCAACTATGAACTATGTACACCTGGGCTTCAAAAGCCGAGTGCCATGTGCAAAGCTTTTTCGGTCAGTGCCTGGTGAAGATTTAACAGCGTTGGACGACTCGCTGGAACAGGTGCAAAATTCCAGGGGGATTGGTCCTGTACTGGTCCTGTGTCCAAGCCAACCCAATCATCCAATGGTTGATCCTCGCCATTTCCGAGCGCCTTGAGGCAGGTACCGGCTGCTTGGCCCTGCTCTTCCTGAGCGGATGATGTGCAACGCCAACAACAGAAAAGATTGAAAAAATATGTGTATACCGTCACTTCACTTAGACTTTATTTCCCCATGTTCCAGGGGTGTGCTAAAAATCAGGGAAGTAACCTATCACTTGTTTGCATTCTTTACACTTTACACATCTGACCATCCACTGAATCCACTCTCAAAAACCGCGAGATCAAAGGACCAATGCTGACGTGAGAACAAGACTTCAAAACATGTTCTTCCCATGAAACATCTTCAAGAAGAAAGAAAATGAATGATGCTGGAAAAGGTCTTTGGACCACCAGCTAGAGTATGTCTTCGTTCTTACGCAGTGCTACAATTCAATGTATGTGACATGTGGCCATGGCCAAAAAGTCGAGCAACCTGATTGAACCTTCAAAGTCGATGGTTTTGGGCGATCTGGGGCCGCCGACATCATGAAAACCACAAATCTTGGTCTGTGTCACTATGCTGACACCCTGAAGCCGACTGCAGGACATCGAACACATCTCCTATAGGAAAAACCCAATATATATATATACAGCATCATGCAGGACTGTGCAGAACAGAATATGATGCTTCATCCATGGCAAGACTTTCCTAGGGTGGATTGGCAAACCTCCAGATACTCCCTCTGTGCCTCAAAAGCTTAAAGGAGCAGCTGAGGCAAGTGTCGGTGGAGCCAACAAAATCACTTTGAACATGTTTTTGCCCCTAAAGGGTTTTTGGAAGCATTCCACTTTTTTGATTTGGTGTTTTTGGTTGTTTTTTTGCATGTCTCGCAAACCCAATTGGTCACGTGGGGCAATGCCTTCTTTGGAGCGGCAGCGAAAATGCATTTCAACCTTGACGAGCCATGAAGGGTCGCGACGGACATGACTGAGTCCAAGTGTGGGGCCCTGCTCAATGCGGTATACATGGTATAACTGGTATACCCGGTATCAATTTCTCACCTGGAAGTCACATGGAAATCCTTCACCAAAGATCATCTATAGAAGAGTACTTGTTTGAAAGGGGATGCCTGTATCCAAAGCATCCAAGCAGCGTTTGATCATTGACCTTGTACTCATCGTCCGTTTTGACGATGATGTATTTCCTCAAGCAAACCATTCGATGCGCTACGGTCCGCATCCTGCAAAAGGAACCAGGAAACATATTCAGTTGGAACGAACTACAAATGGATACAAATGGAATTCTTGGAAAACCGGCTAGTGTTATTATATAATAATTATTCATCATTATTCCCCCCGTGAAAATGACCATTGTTGGGATATAACCCACAACCAAATGGCCACCCGGCCACACCATCTTCTCCCTTACCAGCCTTACCACCAATGCAGAGAAGCTTCTGGCCACCCAGCCACAATCCTTCCGGGGGAGCTTTCAAGTTCTCAGCCACAAATTGCAACGTCGCGGCCTCCGCAACAACTAAGTGACTAAAATGACTAAAACATAGGTCTTGGCTGAAAATTTGGGATTCCCCACATTGGATAAAAATTGAGATCTGTTTCCCAAAACTCGATGGCATTTCCCCCATGTTTCAAACGCTGAATCCCAGAACTATTTTGCGGAGCCAATCGCGAGAAACCCCTGCCCCCTTGTGACTCATACGTAAGTTTCATGACTTGGGGCCCGAGGCCTCCGAAACCAGCATCTCCCTTCCTGACATGTCCTTGGAAGTGCAAGCAACAACGTCTGATGCTGTGACCGTTCGTTCAGTTCGATGGGCTTGGGTCCCGGCTTCCTGCATGATCATCTCTTCATGGTCATGCTTGTAGATGAAATTCCATCCAGCCTCCATAGAGTGACAGAAACAGGGAGACTGAAAACAGTTGACCCCAGAAACCCATAGACACCAGCATTTTGTATTGTATAAAAAATTATTAAGGTACAAATCATTGCAAGCGTCACCATGTGCTACACATGTTGTATAGTGGCAACATATTGTATGTGCACCGCCATGTGTTGCTTTTTTGGCACCTCAAGGGCAGCACTGGCAAAGAAGTTGCCGTCACCCAGCTTGGCCATGCCAGCCGCATAGCAGTAGCCCTCGCGTCCGAGGGCCAACGCTTGGGCCATATAGTATCTGTCGAGATAGAGTGTATGTACAGAATATAATATTACCCGCAGCCCAGAGGCCCGTTTATCATGCAACTCTTTAGGGTTTCTGTAGGGTTTGTTTAGGGTTAATTTAGGGTCTCGTTTCGTTTTTTTGAGTTTTTGCAACGTTTTTGATAAGATGTTACTGTACTTTCAAGGCTTACTTGGGGGTTCATGTCAGCTTTAGGTTTTAGGGTTTAGGAGTTTGGGTGTAGGGTTTGGGTTTTTGTGTTTTGGAAACAAGTCTTGGCAGCCAAGTTGCCATGTCACCGACATACCAACATGCAAAAAAAACTGGTCCTGCGCGGTTAAAATCCACTTTGCCAGGCAGCACCCCTGTCCTGGCCGTAATATTATCATTATATTGTGTATATGTATTTAATTAGATATATATATATATAATTGTACATATTATTATATACATATATCATATATATATATATTACTAAATATATGTATAAGTTAAGCCTGTAAGCCTCCATGGGCCTTGTCAACAAGGAACAGCTTCAGGTACTGATTCTCAAAGGTTCTTTGATCCACCATCCTTGGCTCCTGGATTTTTTTCCGCCTCACACCAAAGTGCTCAGGAGTAGGAGTGTAGCAAAGCAAGGGGGAATGAACCATGCCCACAATTTCCAGGGATGCGAACCATGACATGCTGCCATCCTTGAACTTGCTTTGTGGAATTTGAACATTGGCATTTGGTTTGCTACTCCGATAAAGAGTTGAGAGGACAATGGAATATGAACCCAGGGAACCCAGTTCTTGAAAAGGATATGAAAGGATAGCTGCCACATGCTGCCACCACCACAAAATGCTGATCCACCAAAGCTGGTGCATCCTGCTCTAAGTTGGTCGGCCTCCGCACCGGTTTGCTTCTGGGCGAACGGAGGTGGTTTTTTCGTGCCCGCAACTTGCCCCCTCGGAACTCACGGGGTATGGCCAAATTGAAATTTGGAGAGCCCCAGTTTTTTTGCATGTCATCCTGGGGTAGCCCCAAATCCACTGTTGCATCATCAGTTTCCCTGAAATCGCCAGCAATTGGGTTCAAATCCCCCATTTCAACCGAGGCGGTTGCGCAGCAGATCTGCTGCTACCATGGAGTTGCACTGAAGCTGTTCGGTGTCTTCGAGACCTGCCATCGATTTACGTGGGGAAGATGCCCCATGAACCAATGGTGAAACTGATGGTGGCTTGAAATTGAGATACCCTGGGAGTTGATTGTAGAGGAATCCTAGGAATCCACCAAATACCATTGTTTGAACCTTTCAAAAAATGTACGAACGATTTTCTTCACACCTGGTATAAAAATAATCCATGTCAATGTGTTCTCGGCATTTCTTGGTGATAGCCATCATGCCATCATCATGCCACCGTCCCACACTGATGCCGACCTGCGTCAAGCACGGTCTCTTTCTCTTCGGCCTGGGAGCCCCGAAGTGCTCGAGAACCGACCATCTTTTGGGCTGATACTTTGGGACATGACATTTTTTGACTGCTGGAATCTTGGTGTCACAATCACAACAATCACAATCGCAAAAATAAAAACATAAATAGATATATATATATATATATATATGTATATATTATAAATATGTATATATTATATGTACATATAAATAGTCATGTATATATATATATCATCGAGTTGCGCGGAAGTTACTCCAAAACAAAATCAGGCTGAGATCCCGGTCAAGTCGCGGAGGGAGCGCCGCACCTGGCGGGGCCACACCTGGTGTCTGTTTGAAAATCCGGGGAATGTGTTGAATGCAGCATAAAAATTGCAATTTCAATGAAGAAAATTAGGTTTTCAACATCATTCAACCATCACAAAAAATGGAATACCTTATATTCAGACAAACCCTTATCCAGATCATATGATTTGTACATCAAGTTGTATGAGGCACGCGCTAGCTTCCATAGGATACATTTTAAGACATTCCAAACACAGCATCAAGTCCCATCTAGCCCTAGCCCGAACCACGCTGCCACGACCCTACCAATCAGGGTCAAAGACAAAGAAGTTCATGTCAAACCAGCCAGTGTTTCAAAGCAAAGGCAATCTACACGTATGGTAGAAAGTGCCAACAACCAACGGCAACCTCAATTTGTCAGCCAAAGCCGGACATGGAAGCGAATTCCGAACCACAGCTGGAATATGTAGGTGCCACACCAATAAACCCACTTGTGTCTAATCTAACCGCCTATATAATCGGTATGTTTTTCGTGTGTTTCCAATGTTGCCTGATTTTTGGTCTGTTTCTTCCCAAGTTTTGCAATCCATCATCCAAGTTCGATGAAGGTCCCTCCTTCTAAGTGTCAAGCCAATTTTCCGTGGCCGGAGCGTCCGAACGAACCTGCACCAGGCAGAGCACATCATCTTGGAATCCGACAAAATTGCATGAACAAATATAGACAATGCTTTTGTGAGTACAACGTAATGGTTGGTGAATGCCATGTCCGATCATGGATTATGATAATATATGTGCTCAAGTTTCATGTGCCTCCACTAAAATGGTCTAATGACTTCGATGATTTGTGGTACCCCTATTTTAGGAAACCTTCATTATCCCCTACATTCCCTAAATGAGAAATACATATATATATATATGTATTATATGATATATATATATATATATATTATACATCCCATATAGTACCAGTATATACTCCCAGTGTATAAACATACGTGTATATATATATATATATGTTATTACATGTTAATATTCTCATGATGGTAATATAACTCCCATGGCCATCCCTCATCCTTCAAGGTCAAGGCACAGACAAGAATCTCCAGGACGGAACGCGGGTTTTTAGAGCGCGACCTGGGGCGCCGGATTTTGGGCACCTTCTTCCGGAAAAAAAAAACATCGAAGTTATAAGTACAAGTCCAAAAGTTTGATATCATAAGTCACTTCCAAACTTGAAAGCATAATAAGTATCATAAGTTTCATAAGTATCATAAGAACAAGTCCATTCCAGTTGAGATGGACTTCGGTGACTTTGGAAGGCAGAAGATGAATTCCCAGAGGAAAGATGGACAGGTTTGGGTGCCCAAAGATCTCAGCACCTTCGGCTGGGGCAAAACAGGTCCATAGCGATGCCAAATCCACCAGTTCCACATGAATTTCCCCTTGGGGGATTTCCCATGTCCATGAGTTCTGGAAGGTACAGTATCTTGAAAGTGGAAAAAAAAATGCATTGCGCATTTGTCTTTGATTCGACTTGACCCTTGAAACCAACAGCTCAGTGGCATACCCCGTGAACCCCTTCATTAAATATAAAAATCTACATTTGGGTAAGGCTGCGCACGGAAGCAGATTTGCGTTACTCTTGAGCAGAGGCACGAAGTTCGAACTTCTTGTGCACCTGGCACACAGAGGCCGGGAAGGTCACCCAAAAATCCAGGTTCTGTGTGCTGAAATCCGACTAACTATGTCTATCGTCTTTCCATCTTGACAGTCAAACATGCAGCAGCTGCGGCCCAGCTTGTGTGTCATGTACCCAGCCTACAAGCCATGAAGATATACACAGCTTTGTAGGCACTTACATATAGACTGCTGTGATTTTCGGGTATTCATGCGGCGACTCTACATTGCCACCTCCATTGGTGACTCAACTGAGAAAGTGGAACATCCAACTCCTTTGGATCGCGGTTCTGCGTGTGAATTACCCGAAGAGTTCTCCCATTTGCAAGCGATGTTCTAAGCATAGTTTCTAACCACCAATCTTCATCCTGGTTGGTTTTATATATATATATACATATATGTGTATAAACATATAAATATATGAACATAGCATTATATAAATTTATATATCGCCATATGTTCTTGCATCCCCATTTTTTTGAGGTCATGGCTGAATGTTGGCCCATTAAAGCACCCAATTTCAGCCGCACCATATTGATGTGTTCGTCGTGGAATGCCACCCAATCTTCCGTCGCCTGGGCATCAAATCTCTAAATACTCTTATAATATTGATATGTATATATATATACATTGATAAACATGCATGCAAAGATATGTAAATAATATAATATAACATAATATAATATAATATAATAAAATACGATACAATATGTATATAATATGTATATAATATGTATATGATGTAATATCATATAACATTATGTAATATAATACAAAAGAAAACAGTATAAAAACAAAATGTATAGTACAAATATATATATATTATATATAATACAAAAAAACATCGTATAGTATAGTATAGTAAACTTTACTATACTATACTATGATCTAATCTAGACTAATTTAAAAACAATGTATTACATTATTGTCTTATATCATGTCCTATCATATACTATAGTATACTACATTATACTAAAATAAAGTAAAATACAAGACAAAAGAAAATAATGTAGAGTATAGTAAAATATAATATAGTATACTATACTATACTGCACTATACTATACTATACTAAGATATCGTAATATCATATAGTACATTATACTATAATATAATATAAGGTAACATAATGTAATATAAAGTATAAAAAAAAATAATAAGAGATACTAAAATGAATAATCATATAAAATCAAATAATTCAAAATACTATAATAGACTATAAAAAAAAAAAAAAATAAAAAAT